>ULRM01008302.1_pt1 | contig 130485 bp, 203 predicted proteins | sample 1955551 | NCBI WGS metagenome assembly ULRM01 (sample SAMEA4835686, study PRJEB28245) | human gut metagenome | biome: gut microbiome; material: fecal sample | place: Denmark | collected 2008
CTAATGCAGCGCTTGTGATACCAATGAATGGACTCATTTGATTTCCTCTAAATCTTTGGTGTATTCTGTAACTACATCAGTAGTTTTCCAATATTCGTTTTCTTCTTTTTTGGCTTTAGCTTCTTCAGCAAGTTTCTTTGCTTCGTCGGAAGTCATATGAAAAATGTTCATTCCAACTAGTTTATCAACATAAGAAGAATACATATCAATTTTAGAAAGTTCTTCGGTCAGTTCTTTGCGAGTTTTACCTTGTACAACAATTTCACCTGAAATTACTTTCTTAATGAAATGTGCCTTGGCAAAAGCTAAACGAAATGCTGATTCAGTTTCTTTGATTTTGTTATCAATTCGTTTTTGGACATAAGTTTTACGAACTTCAACGAAGTCTTTGATTAAATCAACTACATTATCGTAAACTTGCAGCTTTCCTTTCTCATTAATGACGGTAATATTCTGGGAACGACGCTCAATCAACCCGAAGTCTTTCATAATTTTTGCATGGCGTTCTTCTTCGTTATCGCTCAAAGAGTATTCTTTACGGAATTTAACTTTAAAGCCAAACCCATGCTCACCACAAGCATCATCCCACGTAATAAAGCCTTTATCTTCAAGCGGGTCTAAAATTTTGCTCACGTAAGTTTCACGATCATACTTATACGGAATCTCAGTGATATGCATTTGAGTTCGTGAAGTAAACTTGTACGTTCCACGAATTTCATATTGACCGTCAATTTCAACGACTTCACCGCGAAATTCTGGAAATTCTACCTTCGGTTTAGTTACTTTCTTTCCTTGAAGAGCTTGCAATACAGCTTTCTTGACAGAAGAAACACTATGAGGAAGAATATAAGTTGCATAACCAGTTGCAATACCGGAAACACCATTAAGAAGAACAGTAGGAATAATAGGCAAATAGAAAGCAGGCGGAATGTGTTCTTTATCTTGATGTACCGGAGCATATTCAGTATCTTTATATACGCTATAGAAATTTTTACTTACACGAGCAAAAATATAACGACTTGCCGCTGCTTTTTGAACGGTACGAGAACCAAAGTTTCCTTGACCATCTAACAGAGGAAAGTTATTATTCCAAGTATTAGCCATCAAAGCACCTGCGTCTTGTGCAGAGTTTTCACCATGATGATATCCAAGGTCTGCTACACCACCTGCAATAGAAGCGAGTTTGTGAAACTTATCTTTATTTCCTCGTGCCAAATCAAGAGCTCGAGCAATAACAAATCGTTGAACTGGCTTAAATCCATCAATCATATTTGGGATAGCACGATTTTCAACCGTGTACATAGCATAAGCCAATGCTTCATTATCAATGATACTTTTTAAATCACGATTATTCAGTTGCATAAATTTACCATACTAGTGAATGTAGTGCCATAATAACATCAGAAATGAAAAGCACGACTTGAATTAATCCGAACATTATTCCGTAATATAATGCTATCAATAAAATAGCAAGGGCTAATGAATAGCCCAAGATTTTCTTAATCATTAGTAGATAACAACACAAATGTTAAATATGCACACATACCCTGAGCTAAAGCTTGCGAAAACACACTGCTGGCATCAATACAGATAGTTAAAACACATGCTACTATCCAACAAATAAATGAAATAACTCCTAATAATTTTGCAATATTCATATTTTCCTCACTGGCGTCCGAAGACGCCTTTAGTTTTAAGATTATTACGATAGAACTGCATCACGTGTTCGTTGTGGAAATTACTCATTAATATGCCTGCAAAACGAATTTAAAGTTATCAGCCAACATACGGTTCATTTCTTCAAGTGTTTGATACTCGGAATGATGATTACGGGTAAACGCCAAAGCTAACTGACCTTTACCAAATCCTGTCGTCAGAGGTTTCATCTTAGAAGCAGGCAGATAAAATACTGTGTATACCATATTGTTATTTGCAATAGTACGTGCAAGCTGAGACCGACGTTGACGAATATGACTTAGAACTGCACTGAATCCTTGCTTAGAACGCTGATTACCTACATAAAATCGTGCAGACACACATGGATTACTAAATGGACGACCATCTAATTTACTTACTAAAAAGTAAAATCCAGGTTTAGATAAAATATCTTTATGCGGAGTTCCCAAAAACCACTCACCACCCTTGATTGTACCAATAACAGTAGCGCCTGCATTATTCAGATCAGTAACAGTCATGTATTTCATATTAATTTCCTCTAAATTATTTTCTACTCCAAGGCCGCATGAATACACGCGGCCATTAAATTAATCGTCGCAGTCGACGTTCAATTCCCAAAACTCTTCTACGGTATAAGTTTCAGTATCATTTTCAATACAGAAACGTTCATTACTGTTATTTGCTAAAGTAGCGTTAACTGTCATTTTCTCGCTGGTGCTCTTAAGAGGTGAAATACGAATTAACTGATCACCACTATCCAAGCAAAAAATTTCACCAACTTTTACATCTTTAAAGATTTTCATAATTCACCTCAAGGAGTATAAAATCCAAATGCAGTTGTTGACCATCCCATCCAATATGGAAAATTTGCGCCAATGTAAAACATAAGAATATAAAACCAACCACTCAGCAAATTCATCATTTTACACCATTCCAAATTGTTTCAACCACGGATTTTAAACCATTTTGATGAATATCCATTCCGACTACCGTCATCAAATAAATTCCAACTACAACTGAACCTAAGGCAAAAATCAGCATGAAAATGAATAAAGCCGGAAAAATATTATCGAAAAACCATTCAATAAATGTAAAAGCACTGCGTTTACGCTTCATATTTTCCTCACATAAATCCAAAGTAAACGTTTAATACATCAATCATTAAAACGATTGGGAATATACTCAAAACTATTAGTATTATAACTACATTCCATATAGCTTTAACAATCTTTTTCATTTTCTGTTCCTCCGTAGTTGATAGGGTAATAGTACCACGGAAGAACAGTCTTGTAAACAACTTTTTTAAAAATATTCGTAATAAATGTGAATACCAATCACTACTGCCGAAACTTGTGCAACCCACCATGCACACGCAATAAGTACAGAATTCAAAATTTTCATAATAACCTCATCACAAAAGTAAATGTTAAACAAATTACTGGAATACTAATTAACCAAACAAAACACCAACATAATGAACTCATAGTTCAATCTCAACGATTTCCAAGTGTTTTTGTTTTATTGCCTTTTTAACACAATCATGGACTAAATATGACCATGAATCATTATATTCTCCATTAACTAATCGTTGGAGATCTTCACGTGATGATAAGTAAGGTTGATCTGATTCCCATTTTGATAAAAATACTGCAGTAAAAATATCTCCTTCATCTGTAGTTGAAGTCGTAAATGCAATAAATTCACCGGTAATTTTATGTTTAGCGTAATAAAATTTAAATTTCATTTTTACTCCTCCGTAGCTGATAGTTGTATAGTACCACGGTCCTTGTGGTATGTAAACTGTTTTGTGAAAATTTTTTAAATGGAAAGATACCATCCATTGTAGTTGCTTTTTCTTACAACCTTACGAAGGTCTTCTCTGTCACCGATGAACTTCGGAGTGTACTGGATGACACCTGGATGAATTTCTTTAGTGTTGAATATAATTATACAGTCAGCGACTTGATGATTTAGAATGGGCCCTAGATTTATTCCAGAACCGTATGGATACTCTCCGCTGCATCCTGTTGTTACAGAAATCCAACGTGAGCCAGTTTGATGTGTCTTAACTTCTACACGAAGCCCACAGTATTTTGGATGTGCTAAAACATCCCACGCGTATGTATATGGATCATCGACATCTTCTTGACCTTTATTAACATACCCGCTTAGCCAATCTGCTACAAAAAACTCTGCGTATACAGCAATACGACATCTTTCAATAACTTCTGCTTTATCCTGGTTCGGGTTTTGTTTTAAAGAGTATCTTGCAGTATCAGCAATTTTGACCTTCATTTCACTAGTCAAGTCACTGTTCGATAGGGTAAATGTCGGAATCTGAAATAGTCTCTGTAAACCCGGATTCGTTTTCTGCATTTAGACTTTCCTTTTTACCACTGAGATAAGCGTTATATACTTTAAGAGTGCCGTAATAAATTCGGTCATTTTCATCTAAAGACTCGCGGTCAAGTTCATCGAGCTCCTTTTTATCCATGACTATAACATCATTACAGTAAAGAAACCCAAGTTTTTCGTGACCAAACTCAAATTTATTACAGTACACAATATTAGCGTGATGATTTCCGTGCAGTTTAATCTCTTTTATGTCGGAATCACCGATATTCATACAATAAATCATAATTTTTCCTTAAAACAAAAGGGCCGAAGCCCTTTATTTTACTTGAATTGTGCAATTCTTTTCTCTAGACATTCAGCATAAGATTTCATTGAGATGAACTGTGAAAGTAGCAGTTCTTGCTCAACTACACTAACTGTTAGAAACTTTGCGCTTTCTAAAAATTTACTCAGTGCATTAATTTTGAGCATTAATTGATCGTATTCTTCTTTTACTCGTGCTTGATAACCTAACATAATTTTCCTTAGTTAAGGGCCGAAGCCCTTATTTAAATTGTTCAGTAACGTCTTCAACTACTTCGTATTGGCAGGTACGCATTTTAGCGTCGTTGTAATCAATCGGAATTGATACCACATCGCGAGGATGCACTTTAACTTTTACGACTCGGCTGGTTGAACTGCCAAAGTGACGAATATAAGATTTAGAACACACATGCAGACCACGAGAACAAGTTTGTGTATCATCGTCATTCACACGAGTACGTGGCATTTTAACTACTTTACCCGGACTGTTATCAAAGGTATTTGAGTGACAGTCAAAGTAATTGCTGCGAACTACTTTCCAAGCATAGAAGTAGCCATCTTCTGTAATTTCAATATCGTTTGCTACCAAGAAATCAAAGAGTCGAGATACCGCTTTTTGGCTTGGGTTTTCCAGCAGATTTTCCAAGAACGGAAAATAAAATTCAAAGTTTTCGCCTTTTTCCATCGAGTCAAGAATACGATCAACCAAACCAGACCGCAATTCAATATTTTGATAGAACAAGCTTCCACCTTCAATTCGAACATCGCCGGAAATATATTTTTCAACAGCGCGACGAACATTAATTTTTTGTGCTGCTTCTTCCAGCTTATCCGCTACAAGCAGATTAAGAATTTCCTGGAAGTTTGAATGAGTATTAGGAGTTGCGTTATAAGTTACACCGTCAACAGTAATTGAAATGAATTTTTTAGATGCATTCCAAATAATGTCAGATTTAGCAACTGGAGCAATAACTGCATCGCTATTAACTTTAACTGTAATATCACCACTAATAGTAACTTTAGGGCGTTTAGCTTCTTCGGCATTTTTCAAAACACGACGGATTGTATCAACCGATACACCTTGCCAATCAGCCAATTCCTGTTGGGTGTAATTACCACTTGAATACAGTTTAACAATTTCAGCTTGTTCGTTTTTGGTCAGGCATTTAATATTGTACATAATTTTCCTTATTAGGCCGCAAGGGCCTTCATAGTTTTAGCGATTTGAGAAACTTCATCATCACTTAAAGAGTTGCGATAACCGATGAAGTCGGAAACAATGCGGAATTTCTTGGTAAACTCAGCAACCATTTTATCACTGTTTTTTGAAGCATTATTTGATAATACATCAAAAAGATTAGTTACTGTCCAGATGTCATGACCGATGGTATCTTTTCCACCATTAAAATATACACCGCGCAATGAACTAACTATATTAGCGAGTCGTGCATATTCTTCAGAAACTTCATCTGTACTGAAGTACTTCATCATAAAATCTAACTCAGGATACTTGATAATTTTATCAATATATCGTTGAGCTGAACTTGAATAACCTACGTACTTATCATAATCTACATCATCAAAAGCATCTACATATAAATCACGCAAAGCTTCAAAAATACATTGGCACTGACCGAGTTCTTTTACCTTTTTCTGTAAAAGCGGACGAATAACATAAAATTCATTAATGCCAATAAGATTAGCCATACGAATCAAAATATTCATAGATGGATGACAAAGAGATGTAGTACCATCCATAGAGAAAATATCAGAACGATGCATATACGCTACATAACCAGTAATTTCATCTGCTTCTGATGTGAGCGTAAATAATTCCTCTTTTTCCCAGCGCCCGTCTTTAATTTCAAACTTAAATGCTGTAGCAGCTTTAGGACGAGGAGCTTTACTTTTAACTACCTTTGGAATATAGCTTTTAACTAAAGCTTCGATTTCTGACAAATAATGAATGTTAACTTCATCACTTTCAAACATCGCCATAATATCAGGGAGTAAATCAATCTGCGATTCTACTTCTGGGTTAATAAACAGAAGGCGTTCATTGTGATGAATATTTAAAGTGTTATTAAATTCGCTATCATCTAACGCTCGTGCTAATCCACGAACAATATTAACACGATTTTTAATATTATCAATAACGATATTAATTTTTGTTGTATTAATACCAAACAGACGATAACTTGATGCAACGGCTGAAGTTTCATGACTTTGCTTAATGCGCTTCAGTCGAGGGTCAAGATTTACTTCATACACAACTCCTGCATTACATAACTTATTGTCAGGTTCAAACATGCTCTGCATCTTTTTATATGACAGATTTTTAGTCGTGAATTTGACTGAATTACTAATCATATAATCTCGAGCAGAATATCCCATCTTCATCAATTCACGATATGTGTGACGAGGAGATGTAGATTCTTTAAATCGTTTTACATCTTCATTAAATGCTTTCTCACTGAGTTCTTTAACTCGTTCAATAATATTTTTACGAGTACGATCATCCAATGAAAGAGCTTCGCGTGATGGAGCAATATCAAGTGAACCCATTGGAAACTTAATGTAATTCACTTCATTGCGGATGCTTAACCAGTTACGGTCTCTAATAACACCATCGATAGGATAAACAATACCACCATAGATAGCATACAATCCATCACGATCTGGCCAGTATCTTTCTGGATTTACGCCGTAATAGTCATCAAAATCCGGAAAATAATCAATTTCGCGGTCAAGATCATTAATGATAGCCAAATCTTTGAATGGTCGCATGATATAAGAAACTTCATAAGCAAAGTTTCTAAAGTCTTTTTCTTCAACTGGAACTACGATTTCAATACCAGTTTTATCATCTGGACCCATTTCTTTTACGAATGTAGGTTTAATCTGTGGGCCATCACCATCCATGTAAGCTACATAACCACGAATTTCACCTTTATGATACGAAGTAATACTAAACGTATCAGTATAACTAAACGGAGATTTAGAACCTAAACCAAATCCGCCAATAAAGTCATTAGATTCAGCTTTAGATGAACTGAAGTATGAATTATACAACCCAGGAGAATTATCATCACCTTGAATATCAAAATCACTCATACCCGGACCAAAATCTCGACAAACAAATCGTGGGTCTAAACGTCCAGGAACTTGTATGATAAATTTTTCAGGATTTCCATTGAGAGCATGGGCATCAATCATGTTAGTAATCAATTCACGAACTACTGCGCGAATCTTGTTTGTATACAAATCAGATGACAGAATTTTAAATACTTTAGGATTTGCTGCGATGCTAAATGCTTTTGATTTAGAACCATTGCCAAGAATTGTTTCTTTTTCAGTGGTGATAATCATAATTTCCTCATTAATTCATATTACGTTTAATAACTTCAGCAACTTCTAGCAGTTCATCTTTAGTTGCGGTGTCGGATTGAATTTTATCTCTAATATCTTTAAAGCGGTTTTTAAATTCTTCGGCTTCTCCCATATCGAAAAAGCGTTGAATGATTCTATATTCTCGATGAACTGCTTTATCAAAAAGTTCTAAATTTACTTTATATGATTTCATTTCAATATCCTCATTTGCCCAATTAATTATACCACATCCTTGTGGTAAAGTAAACTACTGGCTCATCCATTCTTTACGAAGGTCAGCATTATCTCCCATGAGCATTTCAAAAAGCTCTTTCCAGTTCTCAGGAAGTTTAACAACATCATATACTGGGTTTTGAATCATCTCACGATATTCAGATTTTTCCAAAGAGCCAAGTCCTTTAATATAACGGATGCTATGTTTAGGTAGAGCATCTTTGGCACTCTCATATTCAGCGACTGTATAAAACCATTCTTGTTTTTTACCAATCTGAGCGATGATTACAGGAGTTTTGACAAAACGAATTCGTCCTTGCTCAAACAATTCTGGCCAATTACTAAAAAATCCAAGCAGAGAAGGATAAATGCTTCCTAGGCCATCATGGTCAGCATCAGTCATAATAGCGATATTATGATAATTCAAGTTTTCAGCTTTTTCACCGAGAACTAATCCAGTGATTGCGCAAATATCAAATAGTTCTTTGTTTTTAAGCATATCTGCATAAGACATACCCCAACTGTTGAGAACTTTACCGCGCAATGGATAACCACCGTGAAGTTCTTTATCACGAACATCAATAAGATATCCGATAGCCGAATCACCCTCAGTCAAGAAAAGAGTAGTGTCAGCATCTTTACCACAAAGATTCGCTTTGATATGTTTATGAACCTTAGCTTTAGAAGCCTTTTTAGCTGCTTTAGTTTCTGCTGCTTTTTCTGCCGCCAATTTACGAGCCAAAGCAGCTTCAATAATCGGCATTAGAATTGCTTCATTATTTAGAATAGCGCGTGAAATCTTTTTAGCATCAAGCTGAATATGACTACGAATTTCGCCAAATGGAGAAGTCAAACGCTCTTTAGTTTGAGAATCAAATCGCATGTTTTTCATATCACGAACAAACATAACGATAGTCAAACATTCTTTGACACGCGCTTTAGTTACATCAATTTTGAACTTACGTTTGATTTGTGGAATAAGGTCTTCACAAATATCATCCATAACACAGTCAATGTGATGGCCACCATTCTTAGTGTGAATGTTATTGACGTATGTTAATTGACGAAAACCATCCGGTGAACGACCAACCGCAATAGAACAATTTTCTTGTTCTTGAACAATAGCATGCTCATCATATTGGCGTGCATATTTCTTAAAATTGCCCTGAACCTTTTTACCATTAAAGGTAAATTGAATATCAGGATAAACAACAGCAAGTGTCTGGAGACGATCTAATGTAATGTCAAGATAAACTTGAGATAATTCATTAGTTTCAAATGACATAAAATCTGGAATGAAAGTAACACGAGTTCCTTTCCATTTTCCAGGAATAGTTTCCCATGATTTATTTTCCATGCCATTTGAACAACGAACTACAATATTATTTTGACCGTCACCAGTTTCACCGACAAACATCGCAGAAAAAATGTTTGTCAAACTAGAACCAACGCCATTCATACCGCCAGTGACGCGTTCTTTATCATCACCAAAGTTACCACCTGCTTTTGGAATAGTCCAGGCGGCAACAGGACCAGGAATTTCTTCACCAGTAGGTGTTTTAACCATCGCTTGTGGAATACCGCGACCGTTATCTTCAACTGTTACCTGATTATTTTTAATGGTAACATTAATTTTATTTGCGAATTTAAACTTAGTACGAATACCTTCATCTACTGAGTTATCGATAATTTCATCAATAAGCTTAACAAGACCAGGTACATACTGAACACTTTCCCATTTACCAAACAGAAAGCGCTCATGCATTTCATTAGCAGAAGAGCCAATGTACATGCCACTACGCTTTTTGATATGTTCAATATCGCTCAGAATTTTAATTTCATTCTTAATCATCACTTATCCTCGTTTGGTTTCGGGAATATTATACTCCGGTAATCATAAAGCTAAAGGCCCGAAGGCCTTTTATTTAAAACGGATAGTCGAATCTTTGAAGAATAGACCAGAACATACTGTTCCTTCTACTTTCTGCCCAGTAGGTCCAATAGCACGAAATCCAGTATGCTGGAAATCATTTTCAGAGCAACCGAACCAATTATATCCAGTGATTTCAATATTAGTAAAACCGCTTGAAGACAAAACTTTGGTTGCGTTATCAGCATCAGTACATCCTACTAAAGACACTGCTAATACTAATGCTGCAATAGAACGATTAATATATTTCATAATTTTCACTTAAATTTAATGGCTTGAAGAAGACTAATAATTCTCAAACGGCTTCTTTCATCTTTAACTGTAAAAGAAAGAGGGTCACCAGACTTCATAGTAATAGTGCATTCAAAATCAAAATCTTCTGTAACTTCTTCGAAGAAGTCAAATTCTTCAGCATAAATTAGAACATTACTCTGAAAACTGTGAAGAATTTTTCCGTCATTTCCAGATGCTGTACTAATCATTGTAACATTATTACCTTTCATATCTTCAACGATAAATTCGCTTGTAGATATTACATTACTAATAGAACCATTCCTATAAATAGCAGAAAATAGATATTTCTTTTCTTCACCTTCGCGAATGCGATATTTCTTACCGATTTTAAACATAATTACCCTTTAAGTAAGTCGTAAAATCCGCCATTCACATGCTTAGGGGCAGAGACTAACCGAATAGCAATCCGATGACAATCAGGACATACATCAGTATCTCTTTCAGAAATTTTCTTGATTTTTTCGTATTCTTTTGCGCAGTCTTTTGATTGACATTTATAATCATAAAGCGGCATAATTATTCCTTAAAGTGAGCTTTCAACATCTGATACAAGGACCATGCCTGTTCATCATTTTCAATAGTAACTTTCATTACAGGGAATTTAGATTGATCAGTTATCGGTGCAGATTCTTCCTGCTCTTCAGCTGCCTGGTATGGATTTTCAACTTCATTAAAGAATTCAGCTTCATTCGATGAAAGCCAAATAAAATCTTCATCCAAAATATCTTTACCAGAAGATAGTACTAAATTTCCAGCAAATGACATAATTTTAATAGGACGCCCAAGAGCATCCACATCTAAAATTTTAAAAGGATGCATACCTAAACGGCGTGCATAGATTCCGTTATCAGTATGGTCTTTAATAAAATTTTCTTGAGCTTGTTTATTTTTAAATTGATACCATTTATTAACTTCAAATTTAATAGCCATTAATAAATTTCCTTCCAGTAAGTTGTACCATCTTCAGTGATTTCACGAAATACACCGTAAATTGGTTGTTTATCCCCAACCTTTTCATACACATAAACCGAAGTCAAGTGAGTAAACTTAGCAGTGTGTTCCTTTTGAACTACTACCAAATCTGGATCGAATAACACATCTTCAAATTCGTCATTAGTGCAATTCTGAACAATTTTACGTTTCATCATAATTTCCTCATTAATTGAACATTGGAGCGATGCGTTTCAGAAGAGTATCAGCGCACCTTTAACGAATTATTCATTTTATTCTCCAAGTTGTTTTCTGTATCAGTAGTTGATATTGATATAGTACCATAATCAACTACTGATGTATATAGTTTTATGAAAAAATTTTAAACTTTATGCATAGCGAGCTTTGCTGTAGTGTTTAATCCAACTTTCAGGAATGACTTTGTATGTTCCTAAAAATACCGCGTTGTATAACTTAACGCCATCTTCTACCCATTGATCAGTAATGTATGCACACATAGCGCGAGTACGCTGAGGAAGTGGTTGTCCACCTTCGGTAAATTCAAACTCATAAGGAGCAATGAACTTGATAGCTTGACCAAGTTTCCACTTAAAGTCTACACCTACATGCGAAGTATCAATCGTTTCAATTCCTTTAGCGGGAACAGCTTTCAAAAACGCAGATTCAAGAAATTTCGCGCGAACATAACCAAACTGAGGTTTAGACTTTCCATCTTTAGGAATGATACGCACTTTTACTTCAGAATCTTCATCTTTAACGCCGTGTTTAAGCTGAATGCTTACAATTTCGACCAATTTTCCTGCTGCTTTAGAACGGGATTTATCAGATACACGAGCAATTTCACCAATATTAATAATCATAGTTATCTCTCACTTGTTAAAAAGATTTTATACTCCACAGGACCATTATACTCTGGTCCCAAGAGTTTGTAAACTATTAATTCAAAATAGCTACCACCGCACTACGAGGTACTACACTAAAATCTCCTGCATGGACAACGTTCAGAAGCTCAACACCATCTTCAATCCACTGGTCTGTTACCCAACCACAGATAGGATTATCAAAAGGACGACGGATAGACACAGCAGCACACAACAGGTCTGTAGGGTCTTGTTCTTCAACTTCTTGGAACAGGATGAACTCATCTTCATAAACCAGGTTTTTCTTTATTTTGTTATTATCTAACCGGCGACCGTGGATGACGTAAGATTTGTCAAACCACTCACTTTTGGCAAATTCTTCAACAATAAATTCGCCTTCGCCAAAAACATCAGTCAGAGTTTTATGACCAGAAATCAAGGCATTAGTTTTAATTTTAGGTTCAACCAGTTTGTAGGTTTTGCCGATTTCAATAGCGGTAGTCATAGTAGGTTCCTTAATTTCCAGTGGTTTAACAGGGCATACATAAGTACTTACAACGTCAAATCAATCAGTTTAGCTGCCGGATTCGGTGTGTATTCAGGATTATAATTAAATTTCATAATTATCTCATTTCAATAAAATCTACAAGTTCAGCATGGGATTTACGGAACATTACTTGATGCCCGCCAACGATAACTTGGTCATCTGGTACTTCGTATACAGCAAGATAAAATCCTTTCGAAGATAATTCTTCACGCTCTTCTCGTGTGAACCATCTCATCATATCATATTCGCTAGCAAAAGCAAAATGATAAAGAGCTATAAACCATCCTGGAATATGATATTCTACTCCAACATAATCTTTCTTGAACTTAGTATTAATTACTATATTAGCGTTTTTAACTAATAGTTTATCTTCGTGTGGTAAAGGAATTCTTTTATTATTATCGCTATGATGCATAAAATTAGGTCTGTCATAACCTACGTGTAATAGCCACTCTTCGCTCCATGAATCTATTATACTCCTGTACGGCGTTATTTGAACACAAAGATTTCGACGTATTGTTATAGCATCTTCATAATTAAGAATACTAAACGATGATTCAACACGATAAATTTCATTTTATTATCCTCAGTAGCTATGGTGTTATAATACCACAACTAACCGAGGAAGTAAACAACTTTTTATCGTTTTGTTGGAAGAGATAGAGGATCGCAATCTTCCTCTGATGGAGCATCTTCAAGACCCATAGCATATCGCAAAGCGTACTTCATCATCAGGATGTCTTTCGCGCAGTCATGAATAGAATCATGCGCAACGAATCCATCTAAAGTTCCTTTTAGAAGAGGACACGTGGTCATATCACGAACAAGCAGAAGTGCTTCAATTCTGGTACGAATATCACGCTGATTCCAGAATTTACATGGTTCTAACTTAAATGTGTCAAGTTCATTCTCAGAAACACCATTAAGACGTTGAATATCACGAATGAGATCGACTAAAATTGGAAAATCAAACGACATTCCACGGCACCAGCCTTGAGATTTCCAAGGATCGATATTATGTGCATTGATGTAATCATTAAATTTTGCAATACCATCGATAGTGCTTACATCTTCATCTGATGGTGCAATATTTTTTCGAGCTTCAGGAGACTGATTTTTCCACCATTCGATAGTGCTTTTAGTAAAAAGACGATGTCCTTTTTGGCTTTTTAAATCAAATTTGATTTTAATGCCGCGTGAAACTAATTCATCAAATGTTTCAACTACTTCTGGGTTAGGGTCAAAAGCAATTACAGCTAAATCAATAACAGCTGCTTTTTCACCACTTCCCATTGTTTCAAAATCTATAATAAAATCAAACATTAAATTTTCCTCGCTAAATCGCGAATTTGGCCTACAGTATAGTCTTGAATATAAACTTTATTAATAGGTTCATCAATAAATTTTGCCATAGATTCAATATCTTTTTGCATCTCTTCAAGACTGTATATTATCTTTAAAGCTTTTTCGCGAATAGTAATATTTTCAGGACCAGAATTTTCTCAATGACAGCTTTAACATTTGTCATAAGAGATTTAAACTGACACCAACTTAATTCAATCATTAATAATCGCCTTATAAAGATAGCTAATTTCGCCTAAAATATAATCATTGATTGTAACAGTTTTCACTTCACCGCAAAAGAATTCTAACGCAATCAAATCTCGTTCAATTTCTTCCAATTGAAGCATTAACTTGCCTGATTCAATTTTCACGTTTTTGCGATTTTTACTATAAGCTATTTCATAAATTTCGCTCACTTTATCTTGAAGCAGATAAAACTGGTCTTTAGTTATTTCCACGAATAGCTTCCTCAAATTTAATCAGCAGCTTACAGACACTTTCATCTAATGTAATTACCGTGTCTGTATTACTATGATATGATTGTTTTTCAATTCGTTTAATTGCTAGTATAGTATCACTTATAAGATTAAGTTTATAAAGGAGCTCAGCTCCTGTTACCATAACACTGAGGTTATCTTGCTTATCAGTATGCTTCTTTATACCATCTATTAGACGATTTAAATATTTTGAATTGATGTTAATCATATATCCTCACACATAAAACACATCATAACGACCACGAGTAACACCAACATAAAGAAGTTGTTGAGCCAATTCAGCATCTGCATAATGAATACAAGGTGTATAGATGAAAGCACGGTCTACAGACATACCCTGCGCTTTATGGAATGTTGATGCAGGAAGTGCTTTCACTTTACTAAACTGTGATTTAGCATCCCAAAAATCACTCCATGGAGCTTTTCCACCCTTATTCCAGTTTTTATAAGTTTCTGCTGTTTTACCTAAAAATAGGTTAAACTTATATAGCTCTTCATCAGATGAAATTATTTTAATCTTTTCACGATAATATTCATCATCGCCGTAAGTTTCTACTGTTAAATCCCAATGACGAATTAAGTATTCTCCAGAAACACCACGAGCTTTAACAAATGTTGATGTATACTCTGCTTCTATAATACGAACTAATTGTCCGTTATTAAAAATAATTTCTGACACAGGCTTTCCATCAATTTTATATGTTTTAATTAATGGTTCCTGCATTACAATAATTTCACCGACAATAAAATCTTTATCAGTTTCAAAAATCTTTTTACGAATAATGCTATTTAACTTGTCAACAGATTTATTCGTAAATGCCATTACGCGATTTTCAAACAAATCATCTAGAGATTTGACGATTGAAAAATAATTTACCATAAAATCGCGTAAAGCGGTATCACCAGTAAATCCACGTACTCCATGCCCGTCAACAACTTTATCATAAATCCACTTACCGTTACGAACGTCAGTAGCTACATCAATAATAGGAGCATTACTGCGTTTAACTTCAGTGAGTTCACACTGATAAAAATCTTTATGTGTAAAGAATGGACTGATATAAGCAGTATTTTCTCCTGGATCAACAGGTCTAATTTGCTTATTATCACCTATTCCAATTATAGTACACCAAGGTGGAATAGTTGAAAGCAGAATTTTAAATAGCTTTCTATCATACATTGACACTTCGTCGCAGATTAATACCCTGCATTTAGCTAAATCTGGTACTTCCTTCTGTTCAAAAAGAACGTTTTCTTCATACGTAACTGGGTTAATTTTAAGAATACTGTGAATAGTACTCGCTTCTTTCCCCGACAGTTTTGAAAGAATCTTTTTAGCTGCATGTGTAGGAGCTGCTAAAATAATACCAGTTTCACCCGTAGATATTAAAGCTTCAATGATGAACTTAGTAAGAGTAGTCTTACCAGTACCAGCAGGTCCATTAATAGTTACATGATGTTTCTTTTCTTTAATAGCCCTCATAACGATGTTAAAGGCATTTTTCTGGCCTTCTGTCAAATCATCAAATGTCATCGGAAAGTCCCTGCAATTGGAATACTAACAATACGCCCAGTATCTAGAATTCGTTGATATAATCTTTGTGTATCTACATCAGGCTTAACATGTTTAACTTCTATTTTATTAAACCAAAACTTGCGTGGAGTCTCAACTAGTCTTGGAATTCCTATACCTAAAGCTAGTTTATATTGGTCTTTGAGAGTAGTAAAAACTCTATCAGCAATCTCTCTTTCAAAAAACACAGCAGGACGATGTTCATCAAGTGGAACTGGCGCCGTAAATCCGTCTTTGTCTCGGTAAACTATCGCATATACATAAACCATATTATCCTCGGATAAGTTTAAAAATTGAACAATTTAGCGGGTATCCTCTTTTCAGTTTAAGTTTATCAATAAAAGACAAGTTTTGATACCGCTCTACACCTGAATAATTTTATCACACATATCATATTGCATTTCTGCTTCTGACAACTTTTTCACAATTTTCCAATCCGAGCCTTTAAGAAGAACGTTCAATTTAACAACTTCAGCGCCTTCTGCTATGCGAGAACCATCAATACGTGCTTTAAGTGCTATAATCCTTAGCTTAATGTCAGAGGTCTGTTTTGATTTAGAAAGCTGAGAAATGTGCTCAATTCGGTTTTCACGTTTTTTCTGTATAGCTTTAATTTGATTATAAGTCTTTTTGATTTTAGCCCATTTCTTTTCATCTAAATTTAGTTTATGAACTTTTTTCGCAGATGAACGACCAATTCGCAAAGCAAATAAATCCCGTTTTTCAATCAACTCTTCTAAAGTATAATCAGAACGAAATGTATTATACTTTTTCTTTACTGCAATAACATTCCCTTTAATGTATCCAACGTTATTATCAAAACGTTCTAATGATAATTTCTCTCCTTCAATACGATTATCAAAAGGTTCTCCCGAGTAAGCGCAAACTTTTTGATCTAAAATGTTCTTAATGTAATTGAAGTCTAAGTTAAAATCTTTAGAACGTCTTTTTGCAGATGCCTGAGTATGCTCTAGACGACGTTTAATTTTACGAATTTGGTTATTAGACAGCTTCATATTTTTCTCACATCTTACGGACGGTTAACTACTTATACTATAACATTTTTACCTTAACTTGTAAACAACTTTATGTAAAAATGCTTTAAAACTTTCATGGTATAATGAATCTAAGTCCTTCCATTATAGATTAAATCCTTCAAAATCAAGAGTATAGATAGTATATGTTGAATACTTTTTGTACTCATATCTATCTGCAATTCTAAATACACTTCCAGCTGGTATCATTACTTCTTGTTCATCTGAAACTAATTCCATATTACGATAACGATGGCTATCCGGAAACTTAAAGTTTGGATTGTATTCTTTACAGCGCAGAGCTTTTATAGCATACTCCTGGAAATTGAATACCATAGGAGCTTTGAATTCAAAAATAACTTGTGTGTTATACTATACTCTAAACCGGAAGCAAAATGTAGAGCTATATTTTTATCATATGAAGCTGATACGACTTTATCAAATGTAATAATATCAATTCCTTGATTTAATACTTGTTTAGTCTCAGCTGGAACACCTCTCCAAAGAGGTTTATCGTTTGGTTCCAAACGAGATTTGATTATTTCATTTAACCAAGTATGGTCATCTGGTTTATTAGTAATACAATGAATTAAAAGTTCAATTTCAGATAAATTAAACCCTTCAGAAAGTAATTCTTCACGAATAGAAGCACGCACCGATGCATCCATTGATTTTATTTTAAAATCTTTTAGTTGCATTACCGAGTATTTCATTCAACTACCTCAATATCATAAACTTTAAATGTTCCAAATGAATCGTGTAATTTTTCTTTTGAAATAGAAGTTATTCTATACTTTCCAATTGGAATCATCCATTCCTGTTCACGCACAATCATCATTAAGTTATCAGTACGCTCTGAATCTAATCCATCAGTATCTTCATACGTGTACTTAAACTCAGTATTAGGAGAAGAAAGTATAATATCGCTGATATGGTCAGAATAATTAAAAGCTTTATCAGTTTTTAAGCGAAGTATTATTTTAGTAAAATATTCAGCGTAAGAAAAAGAACATGCTGTGAGCAAACTAGTAGTAAATGAATCTACTCTATTCGTTGAAAACACTTCTCCAACTTGTAAATCTTTAATAAGTTCTTCTGTTGATTTTGATATACCACGATATAACTGATATGGTGATTTAGTTAAATGCTTTTTAATGATTTTATTCAATTGCCGATGAAGAGCTTCATTCTTTTTGGCTTCCATACATTGCCAAAGAACTGACTGCTCAAAGTCAGTAAATTTTTCACAGACCTTTTTATACATATCATATTGAAAATCGACGCTTTCAGCTTTTATAGATAACTGTTCAACATCTGCAAGATTAATAATCATGATAGCCTCCGTATACTTCAGAAGCTATCATATCATCGTTAGAAAGGAAAGTAAACAACTTTTTGAATTATTTTGCCCAGGGAGCCCAGGGCGGAGGGTCAAGATGGTATGAAGCTAGTTCTTCTAGAAGAGCATCTGGGGCTTCAATTCCATAATTCTGTAATACTATACGGTACTCTTTCTTATAATCACTAGAATCATTCTGGATATTCGTAGAATGATTATCTTCTAACATCTCAAATAAATCCATATTAATTCCTAGCGATAAAAACCAAATTGACGATTAGCTTCAATAATCTTTCTTTCTTCTTCGGACATTCTCCAGCGTAGTCCAACATCAAAATGAGCCCAGACCATCTTAACAAATGCATTTATATCTTTAATATCTTCAATAATGAATGTTTTACTTTTAAAAGGCTGACCTGCTAAATTAAGCGCTAATTTAACTTTATCATCTTCAAACAGGTCAAAAAGACCATATTCATGAGCTCTTTTATAGCCTTTAATAGTTAAAGCTTCAGAAGAAGAAAACGGTGAATCAGTATTCTGCAAAATATCTTCAGTATGCTTTATAATTAGAATAACATTTTCTGGATATTTTCTTTCTTTTATATCTTTAATTAAAATATCCGGATTTTCTGCTAAAGGAATAATTAATGAGCACTCTTTATCAAGTGTATTTACTGATTTACCTTCTTTAGACATAAATTCTATTGAATAGTGTTTTGCTACTTCAATCATGTGATTTCCTTTTGCCTACTAATGGACCGTCAGGAATTTTGTTTTCCTGAATGTATTTCTCATTTTCTTCCATCATTTTACTGCCAATTTTAAGAAGCAAATCCATTGCTTCATTTGCTTTAGCTTTAGCCTCTTCTAACGTCATATCTCTGTTCACGATTTATCCCCATAGATGTCTCTCATTAATTTAAGCGCTGAGCGTTCTAATTTCTTTTCTTTCTCAGCACTAATCATTGATTTCATCCATTCTTCTGATTCGTTCTGCATTTCTTTATTTGCTTGTTCAACCCAACCATCATCAATATACATTGAGTTTGGTCTATTGAACCATTCAAGCATCTTCTTCAGAACTTTCATCTGTTTTACCTAAAACAACAGTAGGAGCATCATCAAACTCATGAATTTTTAGCAAATTTGGATGTAAACTATTCCATACAGAAGAAATAAAGTATGATAAAGCATCTTCGTCCACAATTATAAATTTATTTCCTTTATCTATTTTCCAACTATATACTGAATCGTACGAATAAAAAGATAAAGGTTCATCATTATATTTTTCTGTGTTAACATTAATGTATTCTGATTTAGTAAATGCTTCAATTGCTCTAAATGGAATATTTGGCACAGTTTCAATAATACCAATCTTTTTAAGTTTTATTTCAGCATCTTCTGGAACTGGCATTGAAACGAAATTTTCTACGAGATACATTGGGTCACAATAACCCTTATCAATCATTACCGCTACGGTAATTGGAACATCTTTAGCAAACGACAAACTATTACTGCTAATATACATTTCAAACAAAATCGCTTCCATAATTTTCCTCAATCACAAGATGTAGATGAACAACTAGAATCACAAGAACTTCCGCATGAATCGCCCGTCCATACATGAACAGGAACATTAGTATCATATGAATCAGAACTAGACTGTGTATTCTGCGTATTAGATGATGTAGGTGTTGACCAACGCCAAGGATTTTTATAATATTCCTGGGCTTCTTCATAAGTCATAGTAACTGCTTCTACTGTTCCATCTCCCATATAAACATATTCAACTACAGTTAAAGGAAGGTAGTCATTTGAAATAGGAACTACACCTTCTCCGGGAGTTGTAGAGAAAAAATCCGTAAAGAAACTTTTAAACCAATTAAAGATAAACATTACAAAAAGCCTCTTTTGAATTCGACTTGCTTTTCGCCATAATCATATCGAATCTCTGCATTAAATTCGACAGAACCATCTGCGTACATCATAAATGAATGCACAACAACTTCTGTAGACCATGGCTGTAGTTCATATTTCTTCATTACATGCCGTGAAATGATAATATCTAAATCTTCATTTGGTTTAATCCAGCGATTTAACATAGTGCTCTCCTCTATAAGATAATTCTATTATACCATACTCATTTTGGAAAGTAAACCATTTAAATGAAAAAGGACTCCCGAAGGAGTCCTTGAATTATTAACCACCTATTTCTGTAGGTGTAAACATTGCAGCATTCTTAGTTTTCCAAGTTGCTGCATCGGAAACTACATCAGAATAAGCTGCTTTTTCTGACGGAAAGATTTGATAATGAGAATCTGCAATACGGTGTTCATTTGAATATACATCAAATGCTACAGAAACTTCCATACCTTTAACTTCTTTGCCTTCACCTGCTGGATGAGTAAAGGTCTTGATGTTAACGAAACCACCCATAATAAACTCCTTTATTGTTTAATTACAGGTGTATTTATATCAGTCTTCAATGAAAACTTGTGCCAGGAATTCGTGTTCATCTTGAATTTGTTTATATAAAGCCATTACAGCATTTATATTAGAGCTATCTACTTTAAGTTGATAGGCATACCACTCGTGTAAATTAATTAAAGCTTTTTGTCGTCTAATAAATTCTTCTTTGGATATTTTCATTTGAATGCTCTATAATTAATTTTAAGGCTTCTTTACTGACAAAAATTTCATCAAGACCTTCTTCTACACCCCAATCAACTGCACGAAGCTGATTAGATAAGAGCTCGTATGTGAGCTCTTTGTCATAATTTTTAAATAGCTGGTCAATACGTTTCTTGTGGGCTTTCTTAAGCTGGCGTTTATTTAAACGAGCCATTAATAACCTCGGTCTTGACGAGCGAAGTTTTCAGCATTTTTCAAATAATAAAGTTTAAAGATTTCTTCAGCCGTAAGACCGAGACCTTGGAACATGTTCAGAACGAAATGAAGAATATCAATCATTTCGAATTTAATTTCCAACTGGTCTTGTGGAGACAAATCAGTAATCAGAGTTTCACGTCGTTCACCATGTTGAGCTTTCCAAGGCTTCCATACAGCAGATGCATCTTTTTCACCATTGCTCATACCACCAAGAGAAGTCAATAGTTCGCGGAATTCATCATCAATATAATCTTTCTGATTACGCAACCAATCAACAACTTCGCCTGCGGTAGCCAAATCATCAGGATGACGGTTATATTCAGGTTTATCTTTAGCTAAACGAACCTGAAGAGATTTCTGCATATCAAGCATAACTTGCAGCGGGTCTTTTTCATCACCGAGAATATCCCAGTATTCATTTTGAGCTTTATCAGCGCCTTCAATCAGTTGTGAACATTCATTAAAGTATGCCATTATTTTTCCTTTCAATTCATGGGTTAGTAGATTAATTATACAATAAATATATAAAGCAATAAGGAGGACATATGGTACAAAAATTAATGGCACTTGTTAATGCCATAAAAGGTAATAAAAAACGTATAGCTTTTACTATTTCTGCTACGGTAGGAATTTTACTCTGGAATTTTGTTTTATCACCAATTGCTATTGCTCATGGTGTTAATATTCCAGTAATTACTCTTGATACATTCGTAGATTTATCATTTGCTTTGGTTGGGTTGATTTAAATCTTAGCATATTTAGATAGCCGCATTTTAGCCATCAACCCCTGGGCAATATTATTTTTCATATATTCCATAATTTGTTCAGGGGTTGCACCTTCCTTTCTAATCATATCATTGACATCTTTTGATTTCCAGGGAGATTTATCCCAAAACATAACCCTTTCTCCTGCATCAACTAATTTAGTCATTCGTTTGATAGTGTCAGGGTGACGAGGTTCATTATCTAAAACCCACACTCGTCTATCTTTAAATGGAACAACTTCTAGGTCTAATTGACCACCTGTAATAGCTATACTATTTTCAATAAAAAGTGAATCTATAGGTCCTTCTAGAACATATACATCACCATCTTTAACTCGTTCAACACCGTAAATTTTTGTTGCCTCAGGATAAGCTTTAATGGTGATATATTTTTGAGGAGCATCTTTCTTTAATGCACGTCCTTGAAAAGACTCAGCTTTTCCATTAGCATTATAAATTGGAATAACAAGACGAGGCTCAGAAATTTCCTTTTTGTATGTTCCCGGTGCTATGCTATTAACTAATTTAGGCCATTCGGTTGTAAACCAAAGATATTTCCATTTATCCTTTGGAATACAACGAGCTTTTACATATTTTATAATTGGATGGTCTTCCGCCAGTTTATCTAATCTAACACATGACGGAAGAGATTTAATTATTTTCTTCTCAGGATGTTTAGGAAGTTCTTTAGGTTTTTCTACTGGACGACTTTTACCTTTTTCTTTTCTTATTTCAAAGATATACTCACGATATAAATCAGGTTCAAACTCCTTTAAATATATTCCGATTGGTGCATGATAGTTACAGTTATAACAATGAATGTTTCCTTCATTATTATCACCATAATACCATCCACGAGCTTTATTCTGGTCGGTTTTTGAATCTCCACAAACAGGACATCTAAACCGCAATTTAAAAGTTGAACTATTATTTACTTGTGTGAATTTAGGTAAATGAGCCAATGCACGATACGCAAACTCATTATCAATCCAAGGTATTGATGACATTTTTACTCTTCTTTTTCTTTAGATTCCTCTTTTTTCTTTTTAGGAATCTGTTCAGGACCTTTATTTACTACAGCACCTGATGTTGTTCCAGTAGAGATATTTTCAGGATTACCACCTGAATCTCCAGCGACCATATCTTCTTTAATAAATTCTTTATATGTTTTCATATTAACCTCTATTCATAAAAGCATTAAAAATTTGGTCATCAATAGATGGCGCAGTAATATTTTCTGCATCATTTAGCAAATCATTAATTTCATCAGATAGCATAACACATGTACCTTTATTTCCTGTAATTGTTACTGCACAATTACGAACGTTTTCTTTATCAAATTTTAGGTTAATATTTTCGTAGTGAAAATCCTTTAATGCCGAATATATCTTTAAAATGAAATTGTCTTTTACTACAATAAACCCAACCTCACTATTAAAACGCGGTTCATGGAAACTGTAATAAACCTTTTCATCTATAAAATCGTATGAAATTTTTTCCATTTTTAAATATGAAAATTCAGAACTATACATATTAACCTTTATTCATAAAAGCATTAAAAATTTGATCGTCAATAGAAACTTTTACTTTAGGCTGTTCTTCAAACGGTAATTCATATCCACATATTACAATTTTGTGATCGATACCAAAATACACAGAAGCAATATTATTAATATTATTTTCAGTGAAATCTAAATCAACATCAATATCTTTTTGACTAACGCTCAAAGGATAATTAATACGAATAATTCGATTATCTTTAACAAAGATTCCACCGACATACTCTGTGCTGCGTTTAAAGTTTACACGTTTCCTAAATGAAAAATATTCAGGTTCTTTATGGGCTCGACTCATAGGGCTTAAAGTGTATTCCGAATATGAAATATCAAATCCTACACCTTCAATATGAGCCAAAGTGTCATGATTAAACCAATTATAATCGTATGCCAAATCCATTAAATTGTAATATGTGAAAGGCACCGGATTAACATCATATGTTGTACCTTTAAAATCTGCCCAGGCAACGATTTCGTTATCTTTAACAATTACAAAAATTGTGCCAATAAGATATCCACGGTTATTTTCATCAGTCGTTATATTATAACATTGTGCATCAGGAAATTTACCGTATTTAAACGGTGGATTTTTGTGCATATAATAAATCATATTATTCGCCTGTGATTTCGGTTACGATATTTTTGTTATTAAAGTTTTTATCGCAATACAGAACATAATTATACTGCATTACACCACCAGACTTAAGTTGTTTTTGCACTTCAGCTTTCATTTCAGGACGATCGCGCTCAACGATATTCATAATATCCGCTTCAATTTGAGTTTCAACTTCAGTCTGATCTGCAGTCATAGACCATTCACACAAATCTTTATCATATCCTGCCATAGCAGGCTGAGCAGCACAAGAAGCCAAAGTAAAAATTGTAGCAAAAATAAATTTTTTCATGATAATCTCCTCAGTAGTTTATGTTTATATAGTATCTCAATTTCCAACAAAAGTAAACAGCTATTTTAAAACTTCTGCGTAATCACATGTTACAAACTGTTTCTCTAGCTTAACGATTTTACGAAAATACCTTTTATACTGACGAATCTGCCTCTTCGTAGGACGTACAGCAAACTTAATAAATTCCACTCGACCAAATGGAGGACTTTCTTCTGCTGGAATATCTAACACCAATTCCCACGTATCTGCAATAAGTGCTTTGAATTGAGTATTTTTCCTGACGTTATACGGAGTAGGTTTAAATAAAACAATATGCATATTATCCTCGGCAATCCACTTCGCACACTTTCTTGTCATCAATGAAAGCTTTAACTAATGCTTTATTAACTTCAGCATATTGAGTAGTAGCCCATTGAACGTCATCTTTCATCATTGTGATTTCTTTAGTAAACATGCTTTCATTCTTAAACCACCCCATAAAAACTACCTTTACCAATTCCATAACAATCTCCTCATTTAACCAACAAGACTACTATACCATAGTCTTGTCAGCTTGTAAACTAAAATTTTAATTCATTTGCCAAAGCATCTAACTGAGCTCGAGTGGATTCATTTCTTTGATAGCGATTCTGCTCAGCCTGAATCTGTTGTGAACCTGCTACTTCACTCACTTCAGTTGGAGTAGAATCTTGTTCAATTTCTACCCATTTTTGATTTCCTTTTTGAACACCCATCAAAAACTTATTCCATTTGTTCTTATCACCATATCGTGATTTGATTTGCTTAATGAGTTGTTGTTCAGCAGCTGCTAGCTCCTCGGTTTCAATGACCGCAAGCATAAAATCGGCTGTTGCTGGAAGACCAGCAGATTCTGCAATATCGCTCATGTTAACATCAGAAGAATCCCAAGCCTGTTTACCAACCTGTGCTGCAGTCCAAAGAACAGTTTCGGTTTCAACAGCAAGAGCACGCAATTCCTCTGCAATAGCTTTAACAGTTGTGTAACTATTTTCTGAATAAACTCTAATGCGGCAAGATTTACAAATACCTAGATAGTCGACAATAATGATTGTTGGAACAAAATTCTTCTTGAGCTTCAATTCGTTTAAAAGTGATCGAAATGTATTAGCATCTGCTCCACCAGTAGGATACTGTTTAACGATTAAACGACCAAGAGTAGATTTCTCACGCCATTTTTCCATTTTTCCTTTATACTCAGCGTAAGAAATATGCCCATCATCAATGTCATCAAGAGAAACATCAAGCATGTTAGCGTCAATACGCTTAGCACAGACTTCTTCTGCCATTTCCACGGAAATGTAAAGAACATTATGTCCGAGCTGTAAATAATCTGCTGCTAATGAACACAATCCTAATGATTTACCAACGTTAACGCCAGCCATTAAAACGTTCAGTGTTCCAGTTTCAGCTCCGCCTTTAGTAATTTTGTTCAGAATTTTGAGCTTAAATGGAACCTTACGAGCTTTATTCATATAAGATAGCCAACGTGCTTCATAGTCATCCATCCAATCATGACCAACGTAGCTATCAAATGAAATTGATAATGCTTGACGCATAATGTCAGGAATAGCACCAACATCCGGCATTTTCTTATTTCGTTTTTCCGGAGGAAGCTCAGCATTAGTTTGAATTTCGATTATTTTAGACGTAGCATTAAACATCGCCCTTTGCTGAACATATTTTTCTGTTTCTTTTATTAACCAACTGTGGTCTTCCGGAGAATCAGCTAGTTTTGAAATAAGTGTTTTTACACCAGAATATTCTGTTTCAGTAAATGAACTATTTTCTAATGCAACATTTAACGCATTAATAGATGGAACGCTATGATACTCATTAACATGGGATTTAATTAATTTGAATGTATTTTTAGCTGGACCACTTTCAAAATATTCTGAATCCATATATGGCCAAACTTTTGAAAAATAAGCTTGATCAAATATGAGATGAGAAAGAATAATTTCTACCACACTTACTCCTTAAAAGAATTTAAATTTTTTCTTTGACCTTTTATTAAATGCATCTTGCAGTTGCATTGTAATACATTTTTCTACATGAGGAGCTAACTCAGCTTTTCTTTCTTGGTCAAGAACAGCAAAGTCCATTACGACTTTTCCATCAACCCAATCTAATTTTGTCACATACACAATGTGTGTAGAACCATCTTCTAGTTTAATGACAATCTCCTGGATAACATTTTCCATGGCAGATTTAATTATCTTAAGAGATTCATTAAAAAGACGTTCTTTTCTTTCTTCTTCCCCCTCCGAAGAGGGGGATTCATCGATAATTTCTAGATCTAAGTCTAAATCATCTTTATTCATTAAATTCTTCCATATCACTTAACTGTTCGAGGTCAGTTTCTAAATCAGCAGCTGATTTACTTTTACTTTCTGGAGATTTAAATTTTTCAACCTTTGAGTTAATCAATTCATCAACTTCAGCTTCAACAATTTCATTACTATCAATAGCACCTAACTGATAAGCACGTTTAATAGCATCTCGGAATGGTTGATGCTTAAATAAAGGACCCCAGAATGTAGTGCAGTTGGTATCTTTTGCACGCCAAGATTTTTCTTCGCGAATCATCTCGCCGGTTTCTTCGTCAAGAAATTCACGAGCATACCAACCATTCTTAGGTTTTACTACAAATCCTAATTCTAGAGCCATATCTAACAATCCAGAATAAGGATCGATACCACCGTCAAATTTAACATCAATAAAGAATTTACTTTTTTCTTTAACGGTACGAGATTTTTCTACATTTAGAACAAATTGATACCCTTGAAGATCAGAACCATCTTTAATCTGACGTTTACCGATAATGAATACAGTATCAGCCGAATACATTACGCCTGTACCACCTGTCATCACGGTTTTACTAAACATTTCAATTGTTTCAATTGTATGGTTAACCGCAACACATGGAATATTTTTAATGCTAAAATAAGGAGTAACAATACGGAATAATGACTTCAGTGATTTAGCACGAGTCATATCTGCCACAGATTTTTCATTCAAGGCATCTTCCGTTTCTTTCTTAGAAGCCATATTACCGATTGAGTCGATGAATACAATAACCTTTTCACCACGCTCAATAGCTTCAAGCTGATTCACCATATCAATTTTCAGCTGTTCAACTGACTGGATTGGCGTATGAATTACTCGTTCCGGGTCAACTCCCATGGATCGCAAATAAGCTGGAGTAATACCAAATTCGCTATCATAGAATAGACAAACCGCGTCAGGATATTTGTTCAAATATGCCGCAACCATAGTCAAAGACATATTTGATTTAAAGTGTTTAGAAGGCCCTGCGAAAATAGTTAAACCAGACTGCATACCGCCATCAATCGCACCAGAAATAGCAATATTAAGCATTGGAATTTTTGTACGAATTACATCCTTTTCATTAAAGAATTTAGATGTAGTCAGTTCAGCAGTCATTTTAGAAGTGGAAGCTTTAATCAAACGGGATTTTAAATCTGCAATAGACATTCATTTTTTCCATAGGCATCATTATATTTTCCTCACTGGTTAAAGATAGAGTAATTATAACACAATAAATTTAGGCATTAATCAACTGCTATTGGATGAATAGCATTAAACTTATGAAATGCTTCTGATTTTTCTTTACGAGAAACACACATGCGAAGAACCTTTAATGGCTCATCTTCTTCACCCAACGATTTTCGTTTTTCAATATTAGAAGTTTTCCAACGAGCTTGCTCTGGAAACTCTCTATTGATTTGCTCAAGCGCTCTATTATGTTTAGAATTACTACGAATTGAACTGCACCCGCCAGGAGCTTGTGCTTTTCCAGATACAACCAGATATTTGAACAAGGCCAAATGCGGATAACCTTGATTAATTAAATTGAGAAATGCATACATATCTTCGCACAAATCAATTTTTCCATACCCAATTTGTTCTGTCGTAAGTTTTCCAAGGTCATACCATGTATTCGTGAATCCATATGAATTTTCACGATAATTACCCCAAGATGAAGTAATTTTAAAAATTGGTAGGCGAGCATGACCGTGATAATACCCACAATCCATGGCATCTTCGACGTATTGAATCAATTCATAGAACTGTTCACGGGTTAATTGATTGACTTTATCTACACAACGACGGTCATCTCTTTTTCGCATTGAACTCATACGAATAGTAGTATCATCGTCAATCATCCAGATTCGTTGACCTGCATACATATCAGTAATTGCTTTACGAGTACCGGCAATTCCGTTTACATCATCAGGAATAGTTATAATTTTAGCTCTAGACCCATAGGCATCATAATAAGCTTTTTCTTCATGTTCACGCACTACAATATGGGGTTCATAATCAGTCGGAAACATATCAAGGGCAGAAACTGCCCCGACACGCTGATAACTTGGAATTACGAATTGAATCATTTCCACTCACCTTTATAGTCTTTTTTCACAATATGAGTTTCGCCAGTATTCCACCAATGATCAACCAAGTAAAAATGACGAGAATATACATGAAGACTTCCGACATTCCATATAATAGAACCTGCTTTATACTGACGAGTTGAATCGCCTGCATTCAAATCAGATACTAATTTATCTAATACGTATTTTTGCCATGCATAATCATTACGGAATCCGAAGACCACGTCATTTGAGCGCATGCTTACTACTGCATTGACTTTCTTATCACGAATCAGGTATTGTACTGTATTAGTACACATGAAATCTGACATACCATCTTTATTGTAGTCAAACTGCATAGATGGACGAGTATAAATCATGATACCACGTCGAGAATCAGGATTTTGACCAAGTTCAGCTAAACACATGTCATATTGAGCATAGTTATCTTCTGACCAGATAGCCCAACCATAATTCGAGTTAATTTCACCTTTAGAAGATGCTACTTGTTGCCAAATCTTCGGTGTTTCACCCGGAATATCTTTAACGAACAAGCTTTTAGATTTATACCATTCAAGTTCACGCTGAATGTATTCATCATTAAGAGCGCCAAAAATAAACGGTTCATCTGCTACAAATGATGCGCCAATAATTTCAATAGTTTTAACACCAGTTTTATCAACTACGAAATCTTTTTCTTTTAATGCAAGCCCCAAATGAAGACGGATTTCTTCAACTGTCATAGAGTCACTAATCATTTAAACCTCAATTGATACATTCATATTTAACTTGTAACAGTAATAAACCCCAACCTAAAATAATAGTTGGAATCATAAGAGGAACCGTTACACTGTAGTATATACTTATTATAATCATCAAGATTAAAAGCAATGCTGCTATAATTTTGCTTTTCATTCCTTCTCTCTGATGATAATTACCTGATTTGGCTGCGCAAACTTTTTAGTTTCACCTGCAATTGACCAAATAAATGTAATAAACCAACCAATAATTGACCAGTTAAACAGTAAAGACGTGAAAAAGATTCCTACTGTCGATTTTGACCCACGCATCAAGGCGATAAACCATGGAAGCATGTATATAATAATAGCCAACACGCCTGAAACTAAAACCATAAAAATTGAACCTGCTACTAAAGTTTCCATGTTTTCCTCACTTAGTCAAATTTTTTACACATGAATTATAAGAATTCACTACATACTCCATCGGAGCATTTTTACCAGTACGCCATTGGTAATTATTAGCCCAATTAGCCCAAATTTCGGCGCAGTAGTTTTCAATTTTTTCTTCGCGTGTAATTACATCCGAATTACGATATGCTTGAGCAGATTCATCTGGACGAATAGCTTCGTCAAAATTCGCCTGCATTTGTTCTACTGTCTGTTTTGGAGCTTCTTTATAACACTTGACATTAGGATTATAAAACTTGCTTGAACAGTTTACAATTTTTCCTGCATCAGACTGATTTACTACCGGTCCTTGAGCTACACAACCAGTAAGACCTAATGCAATAACCAAAATAGCGATTTTCATAATAATTTCCTCAAATACAAGTAGTAATTACTCCAGTAGTGCTTACACAGGTATTACCTAATTGAACACCTAGCGTTCCATTAGTATTCATATGAAGATTATCATCAATTTTTGTTGATACTTTACCATTCATGTGAATAACAGTATTAGATTCAATCACATTCTGAGTATCATTTTCAATATCAATAAATGGAACAGTTGCTAATGCAACTAAACACACTGCTAAGCAACCATAAACAATTTTCATTTTATTCTCCAAATCCGTATTAGTTGATAGTTGTATAGTACCACAGAGGAACAGTCTTGTAAACAGTTTTGTGAAAAATTTTTTAGGGAATTCTAAAGGTCCAGAATCATCTGTTTTTCATAAGTATAGATTTATATTACTTGTATGAAAAAGGGACCCGGAGGTCCCTAGATTTATTCTATCAGCCAAACAGGAAGTCTAACGAAGCTTTTTCTTCATAGTCCATACCTGCCGATTCACACATACCTGCAAGCGGCTTAACAAACGATTTTTGGAACAAAGTTGAGTAGTCAATCCAAGATAGTACGTCAGAACGAATTTCTTTTGGAAGTTCTGTACCCGATGGCCAAGCAATGCACTTGTCACCAAATGGATTTCCTTCACGTAATGGAAGAACCATTACCTTATTTCCATCCAAAATTGGAGCTACACCTAAACCGCTAACAGCTCGACGATAAGTTAGCACACCACGAATATGGAACGGGCATTTAAATCCTGGCCAACCTTTATCATCATATTTTGCTATATCGTTCGCAGTTTTTACTTCAGCAATAACTTTATAGTCGAGTTGACGATATTCTTTCTCGAAGTTCTTGTAATATTCTTGGACAGACTCTTCACCTTCCTGAAGAATACGACGAATACTTTCTTCGAGAGCTTCTTGCACTGCTTTTGGTGTTGAACTCTGCTGAGTTTCCATACCCATGATTTTTAGATGTGGTTCAGCAAAACGCTTATCTTCCATATCATATACGTTCAGAGCATAACGCTTTTTCGCTTTCCAAAATCCACCAACGCCCTTTGAACCAAGCGGAGGGCAAGAAATAGCTTCACGGTCCATATGCATCAGATGCTCGCGGTTATTCATATAATCACATAACTCACGATATGCAACATCAATCATAGGTTCCATCTTTTTCTTACCGAACTGATTCATAAATTCAACTAAATCGTTCTGCTCTTTGAATCGGTCAAGACCAACTTTTTCAATAACTTTATCTACGCAAACATATACCGAATCAGTATCACCTGCTGCAATGAAATCTTCATCATTAGTTCCGCATACTTTATTCAGATATTCATTAATTTTACGAGCAATCCACTGAATACCGACTTGGCCGAAAATTGTGATAGCAGTAGCATTTCGCAAATCATAGTAACGGAAATGAATATTACCAAGAGCACCATAAAGACTGTTAATAAGAATTTTACGGTTCAGCTGATTTGTATTAGCAAGTGTAGCTGCTTTTTCACATTCCTCAATCAGACTATTGAGAACAGATTCGGTGTAATTCGATAGTTCATTTAAGAAATCATCACTGAACTTAACATATCGTTCAACTTCTGGTTTAGTTGAACAAGACCCTGCGCCTTTCATAATAATCTTTTTAATAGCTTCGGCATTCATTTCTTCAGCGAACATTTTCTTTTTCCAGTCTTTACGCTGGAAAAATACTTTAGCGATTTCCTTTGGAATGATACCTTCTTGATGCTTATCATACATCCATCCATTCGGAGAACAAGAATATTCATCACTCGGTTTAGGAGCTGTTCCTGCGATATATTCATGAATTGGATGAACTTTAAACTGCCCACGAATAGTCTCAGGACTAATGTTAACCTGACGAATAATGCTCGGATACAGAGACGTCAAGTCAAAACTCATAATATATCGACGAGCAATTGGTTTAGGTTCAAATACGAATGCACCCGGAAAACTCTGTTTAACGTGCGAACCTTGTTGAGGAATAACCTTATGTTCACCTTTCAATGAGTTAAAAATAATAGCATCCCAAGTTTTAATAGGACTCATTACACCAGAAAAAGGCATTTTAGCGTAATAAGACATACTTAAAACTAGATCGATAAACCCGCGAATTTTATCAATTGCTTGAACTGATTCTACGTCAATGATGTTATAACTAATGTATCGTTGATGATTAGTCTCACGAAGTTTATTAATAGGACCGTCGTATGGCAATTTACCTTTTTTGGTTTCATGTTGAGCAACTGATTCCAAAGAGAATGACGGCAAATTAGTAAAAGCGAATTTCTTGTACAAATCTAAATAATCAAGAATAGATACGCCATCAATAGAATAAATTTCTTTGCTACCGTACATATTTTGAATTAGTTTAGATTTTACCCGACCGATTGGAGAGAAACGTTTCATACTGCGTTCGCCTAGAATCATTTTAACACGATTCATGATATACGGAACGTCAAACCCCTCAATATTCCAACCAGTAAAAATAGCAGGTCGTTTCTGTTCCCAGAGATTGATATATTCCATGAGCATATCACGCTCATTATCGAATGGCATATAAATTACTCGGTCAAGAATTTCTTGAGGAACTTCATCACCACCTTCACAGTCAAGCTTAGCAGCTAACTTTGCATCCCATTTTGATACTGAACCGTACATTGAATTCAAAAGGTCGAAAACATAAAAACGATCGTCAATTGAATCGTAATGAGTGATAGCATCAATTTCATATTCTGCTTTCATTGGGTCAGGAAATTTATCGCCAGTAACCTCAATGTCACAGTTAGCTACACGAACAAATTTTCGGTCATAAACAATTTCTGAACCATACGTATCACTGATATAAGCGAGTTTAAAATCGTTCATACCGAGAGCTTCGAGACCGATGTCTTCCATTCGCTTCATCCAATCTCGAGCATCTTTCATTGATGGAAATTTTTGAGGAGCGCAGTTTTTACCATAGATGTCTTTATATTTTGACTCTTCCTTACAATGCCTAAACATAGTTGGAAGATATTCTACTTCACGGGTACGTTCCTTTCCATTTTCATCAATATAACGTTCAACAATGTTATTTCCGACTGTTTCAATAGAGATATAAAATTCTTTCATAGATATTCCTTAGTTTATAGCCCGAGTTATTAGGCTCTTGATATATTATACTCCAAATAAGGGGCCGAAGCCCCTTTGCTTTAAATTTCTATTGTGCGACGCGATATAACGGACTTGCCATCTTTATTTGTGGTTTTGATAATCGCATGAAATGCGAGCTGGTGCGGGTAAACTAATCGTTGGAATTCTTTTTGGAATTCTATTTGTTTATCTTCCGGGAGGTCAAAAACCAGTTGGGTAGAAGACAGACCATATGTTGTTTTAGATTTTCGAATATTAGAAAAGCTTCGGTAAACTGAATCTCTGATTGTGTCATATAATTTGCCTTAATTACCAATCGTATATTTAGGAACGAGTTTCCATTCATGTTTTTGTTTAAAAGAAATAACTCGGAAGTTATTGGTTAAATCTTTCATAAAAGTTCTTTGACCAGGAACGATTTCAATCAGTCCCCAATCTTCTAACAGCCATGCAATCGAATCACGACGAACTTCATCTTCTTCTGTCATTTCAACCTGACGGCCATCCATACGAAGCATTTCTTTAAAATGGACAATATAGTATAGTCCTTTTTTCTGAAGAATGTGGCAGGACTGATATAGAACTTTATCTTTATTATTAGCAATTCCCATACGAGTCAAAGTTTCTTTTACTTTCAGAAAATCTTCAGGTTTTTTAAGAGTAATTTCAATCATTTTACCATTCCAATGCTAGTTTTTTGAGTTGTTTCTGTTCTTTTACGTTCTTAGTCACTTCTTTCAAAAAATCATCCGTGACTAATCCTTTAAGTTCTTTTAATACTAAAGGTAGTTTTCCATTTTTAGTAAGAATTGATTTATAGTTAATTGCATCATTTGTATTAACTTGATACCGCTTAGCAAGTAACTTAATAATCAATACTTCGGTGGAATCTTCAACCAGTTTTGCCCATTTACCATATCTTTTACCACGAGGAACTGCAGCCATTAGATAATTAAAATGAGCTTCATCACTTAAGCCTGATCCAATTAAATTCATAGCATATACAGCTGGCATGCACTCTGGAAATTGTGATAATGCATTTTCAACCATGAATTTTGAATAATCTTTTTGAGCAATAGAGCATTTAGTTTTATTATTAATAGCTCCAATTATTTCAAAAAATTCATTTTCAGCTTTTTCTTTAAAAGTATCAGCAGCAGATTGGACAGCTGTCCAATCTTTTGAATACCAAGCAACTTGATGCTCGTTTAATTGAATATCATCTTCAAATAAGCTCATATCACTTCCACTGCATTTCGCATGCTAATTGAATGAAAAGATAAGCTAAATGCAATTCAGTATTAGCTGCAATACCATGATACTGATTATTTTCGCCGACAATTTCGTACATACGAATAATACTTTGTGGAGTTACACGTGAATAGATTTCTTCGGCAAGTTTACCCACGAACCACGAATAATCGGCTGCATATTTTGGTGCTAAAGCTCTGAGTTGTTTAACATCTTTATTTTTGAGAGACTCAAGAACATCATCAATAGCACCACGATCGTTAGTAACCAGTGATAAAATACCAGCATCCAAAACACCTTTAGATGAATAACTATCGAGCTCGCCAATAGTTTTACGAAAATCAGGAAAATTCTTTTTAACCAAAGCTGCTACAACTTTCATATCAGCTATAGCAATACCTTCATGTTTACAGATTTCGGTCAACCGACGAATCATCTGCTTCATCATTTCAATTTTATCTTCATCGGTCGGTTGACCGAATGTGATAACTCGGCAGCGTGACTGAAGCGGTTTAATAATACCATCAATATTGTTAGCAGTAATAATAATACTACAGTTTGAGCTGTAAGCTTCCATAAAGGAACGAAGATGTCGCTGAGATTCTGCTAAACCTGAACGGTCAAATTCATCAATAACGATTACTTTTTGACGACCATCAAATGAAGCGGCGCTGGCAAAATTAGTCAAAGGACCACGAACGAAATCAATTTTACAATCTGACCCATTCACAAACATCATATCAGCATTTACATCATGACACAATGCTTTTGCTACAGTTGTTTTACCTGTTCCTGGAGAAGGAGAATGAAGAATAATATGTGGAATCTTACCTTTACTTGTAATAGATTTAAAGGTTTCTTTATCAAAGGCGGGAAGAATACATTCATCGATAGTAGATGGACGATATTTCTGTTCAAGAATGTGTTCTTTTTCATTTACGGTAATCATAATTTCCTCATTCAAGTTTTAGTGTAAATTATAAAGGGCCGAAGCCCTCTATTAAAAATCGTGGGTAGAATCAGCTTCAAGAGCTACTACATAATTCGCATGTTCACCTTCAAATTTAGCAGCGCCTTGTTTACCTTTTGCCCAGAGCAGAAGTTTATAATTTCCTGGTTGCATTTTCATATTTGCCATATTGATAATGAAATTAAATGTGTTTTCACCATCATAATCACCAAGAGTCAAAGAATATTTAACACGGGTCAGAGCAGAATCTTCTACTTTATTAAAACCGTTAATTACGATTTTACCTTCTTTTACCGTGATAGCAATTGTATCAATCTGCAGACCACGAGATACACGCAACAGCTGTTGAAGGTCTTCAGCTTTAATTTCAGTAACAACAGATGCTACCGGGAATGGAATTGGTTTATTAGGAGCAACTACTGTACTCGGATCGGCTGCTGGCCAAAAAATTGTTGAACGGGCATCAGCAATTTTAATATTTCCATCTTCTGACTGGGAAATTTCTGCATCATCATTAACTAGAGACAGAATACCGAGAAAACCGTTCAAATCGTAAATTGCTACATCAAAATCAATAGTGTCAGAAATATTTGCTTCCGCGTAAGTTGTACCATTAACTGCGCGAGTCATAATAAATTGACCGGATTTAAGCATAATACCAGAGTTAATAGTAGCGAAATTTTTGAGCAGAGCAGTAGTATCTTTAGACAGTTTCATGTAATTTCCTTCAATTCAAATGAGATTTAATTTTATAACTAATTTAATAAAGCAATTAACGATTAAAATCAGCCGCAATTGTTTCCGCAACAATTTGAGCAGCAACAATTAGACGTTCATCTGCATTACCGCAATAATCATCTTCAAGACGTTCACCACATGAAGTCATAATAAATTTAGCACCGGCGTTTAGGGATTCTGTAGTATGTTTGCGCATTAGTTCAATCCATTTATTACTTACTTCACGATCGATAGCTTCATAATACGCATGACGAGCAGGTGCAGATTTAATTTTGTTCTGAATAACTTCCATTGCGTTATCAGAAAGAGACAAAACCCATGCTCGACGAATTTTATTTTGGTTTTGTGGATTTGATTCAGAACGCACGTGTTTTGGCTGAATATCTTTTACATCAACAGTATAATTCACAGTAATTTTAGTCATAATACACCTTTAGTCATAATAATCAGTAACAGTCCAAGCTTCATTTCTATTGGACATTATTTTTGTATATTCTGCTTTAAATGCATTCCTAAGCATAGATTCAGTAACTATATGCTCTTCATTAGAAAAATTATTTCTCAGAATATATCGTTTTATTTCAGGAATAGTTAATAGATGCTGTCCGGTTGAATATTCCATGTTTTTCCTCCATAGAGATTATACTCTAATAAATTAAAGCATAATCTCTTATAAATTAAACCATTACAGTAAATCGACCAACTTTCTTCATTTGAAGATGCTGACCGTATGCTTGTGGGTCATGGTCTCTATGCGAAATAACAAAAACATTAGTATTTTTTAAACTATCTAAAATAGTTGAAATAGCTTTTACACCTTCAACGTCGGTCGCTGAATCAAAAACTTCATCAAGAATTAGTGTGTTTATTTTAACACCTGAAACTTTTTCAGCAATATCACGCCAAGTAAATAAAAGAGCAATATCAATTCGTGCTTTTTCACCTTGACTGAATGAAGCATAACTAAAATCTTCACGACCACGGGATTTAATTGTCTCATTAAATTCTTCATCTAATGTAAACACATAATCCGCTTCCATTATTTTAAGATAATAGTTAATCTGCTTATTAAATAATGGAATGTACTTTTTAATAATAGCACCTTTAATACCAGAATCTTTGAGCATATCAGTCAAAATTCCTCGGTGGTATTTTTCCATTACTAAATTAGTTTTTGTCTTAACAATTTTATCAAGTTCTTCTTGAAGCAGTGCTATTTCATCAGCATGGTCAATAAACTCAGAAGATGCTTTTTCTATAGCCGCTTTAACTTTTTTAGCTTTATCTACCGTCGTGATTAGAGATTGCTTTTTATTGCGAATATCATTTGCCAACGACTGCTGGGTTTTAATATTATCTCGGTATTCATCAACAAGAACTTTTAAATTATCACGATGTGTTGAAAGCTGTTCAAACGAATGCGTACATTCAGAAACTTTATCTTTAATTTTAGAAACAACTTTATCACCGGAACTTAATTGTGACAAGCAGGTTGGACATAATCCACCTTCGTGATACATATTAATGACTTTATTATACGAGTCAATTTTTGATTTAATTAAAACTGCTTCTTGACCGATTTTATTAAATGCATCAGTCGGGTCTTCATCTAAAACAATATTAACTAATCTTTCATTAGCTTCTTCTATTTCCGATTTTAGCGTTCTAGCTTCTTTTGCCAAATCATCATACATATTTTGAAGACGAGTAAGGTTGTCACCCGTTAATTTTTTCTGGCGTTCAACGTTATCATTATATATTTTAATTTGTTGGATAATACTATCTTTTTTAACATCAAGCACTTGGTTTTGTGAATTTAATTCACGTATTAGTGCTTTATTAAGCTTATCCATTTCAGCTAATGTTCCTACCTCAAGCAGGTCTTCCACAAGCTTTCTTCGTGCAGGGGTCGACAAACCCATGAAAGGGGTATACCCTGCTGTACCAAGGACAACAATCTGCTTGAAACTGGCATATGACATTCCGATAAGCTGTTCAAATTCTGCTTGGAAATCTTTACTGCTGGCAGATTCATTAAGACGTGTACCGTTAACGGTGATTTCGAAAACGTTTGGTTTTTGTCCTCTTTTGATATAATACTTTTTCTCATCATATTCCATCCACAGTTCAACTAAAAGTTCTTTCTTATTTGTGCTGTTTATTAATTGACCTTTCTTTACATCACGAAATGGTTTGCCAAAAAGCCCAAATGTGATGGCTTCTAACATAGTAGACTTACCACCGCCATTTCGTCCAGTAATAAGAGTTTTTTGAACCTTATCTAATTGAATGTCAATAGGATTTCCACCTACTGACATTATATTTTGATACCTAACTCGGTTTAGTTTAAAATTCTTCACAAAAGATTCCTTTTAATGTATCTTTTAGACCATTCTATCATATCATCATAATCTAAAAAGTATTCATCAAATTCAGCCATGCAAACAACACCTTGTGCTGCTTTTGATGTGATATAAATTATTCCAACATATCTAGAATCTTCTTCGGTATAATCAATGTTTGCTATGAATTCATCATTAATGTCAAATGTCGAAAACTTCACAGTATGCATCCTTAATACAAGATACAGCCATATCTCGTAATGATTTAGGTGTGTCATTATCTAAAATGTTGAAGTTAAAAGATACAGCCCAGTCAGTGCAGACTGTAACCTTTTTAATACAATTATCTTCAACCTCTAGTGGTTCAAACCAATATTCAATAATTTCTTTATGCCCAATATCATCTTTTACTTCGCATTCAAAATGCTGACTCATCATAACATTTTTAAATTCATCAAAAGTCATTGTGTTGCCTCTACATATAACTGATTTGCATATTGAATAAGTGCTTCACGGTCAGAATCAGTGATGTCTGGAATTGCATTAATGTATTCTTCCATCAACGTCTGAAGAGATTGAACTTCAACTTCTTCACTTTCATCTGACTCGACAGAGTTATCAATTTTTGACACAACTCGTAATGAATGCACAACTTTTTCTAGTTCAGATTCGAACTTCGTTAGATTTTTGTCTACTTCAGTTACTATAACACGTACTGATAGATTTGTAAAATCTTTATAGTCAATTTTTCCTTTAAATGGATAATGAATTCTACGATGCCAGGTAGTATTGTTTGGAATAAATTCCATTCGTTCTGTTTCTGTATCAAACATCCAGAACCCACGAGGGTCATTCTCGTCACCTGCAGTTAGTGTCCATGGTGCCCCAATATATCTGACGTTAGCAGCCTCAGAGATAGTATGGAAGTGACCAGACCACACTTCTTTATAAGTCTTAAGGAAATCAGGTTCAAGACCATGAGATTTCATTCCTTTATAAAAATAAAATCCGTTCAGTTCCCAGTGACCAACGCAAAAAGAAGCAGATGAAGTTTTGATGTGTTCAAGAATTTCACCAGTATTTTCTTCACACATCCAAGGAATTAAATCAATTAAACATCCGTCAAAATCTACTGTAGTAGGCTTATCATATACTTTAACATTAGGATATTTAGCCAAAAGCTCAGTAGAGGCATTTGGAGTTAAAGTATTTTTAAAGTGCATATCATGGTTTCCTACAACAGTATGTAGGGTAATACCAGCATCATCAAGCATTTGAACTATTTCACGAGCGAACTCCATAGTTTTATGCGTGATTGCTTTTCGCACATCAAAAATATCGCCGTATTGAATCCATGTAGTAATTCCATTTTTCTTAGAATATTCTATTGCTTGTTTAATTCCATCCAACTGAATGGATTGAACCCACTCATCATCGGCTTTAACGCCTAAATGCCAATCACCTAAATTTAAAATTTTCATATATCAAGAACCGTCATTGAAATGCAAAATAAAATTATTGAAATAAACCCATCTGGTGTGCTAAAGAACCCAATCCAACATGCTTTAGTGAATAGATAAAATGCAAGAAAAAGTATCACATATTCAAGAAATATCATTATATCAAACTCCGTATAAAGCTAAAGGGCCGAAGCCCTTTATTTTGTAATAATGTCAAACTGTTCTTTAAAGCAGAAGCTTGAATCTTGATGCTGATACAAAAATTCATAAGCTTTTTCGCGTTCGCGGTCATAAAGAGTTCGGTCAGATGACAGTTCTTTAATACGTTCAAATGTTGATTCCATGTCATTTTCATCAAACCAAATGATACCGCTATCATGCGAGGTCAAAGGAGTATTATCAACACGGAATTTTAAATTTTCGCCAGTAGATTTCCAAAATACCGGAATTGTTCCACATGCACCAAGCTCGAGATGAGTATATTCTAAAGAACGTTGTAGATATTTTTTATCCAACTTACTCAACTGATAACCAAAACCGGATTTACTCATACGTTCAAGCATTTCGCTATTTACATAACGGTCAAGAATTTGCGTTGGCAAATTAGGAGCAATTTTAATTTGGTCTACTTGATGAAGACGATAATACTCGTATGGAATTCCTTTTTCTTTAATAGGAATGAACGCTGGAGAACGTTCCAGACCTTCCATAATAGTACTTAGTCCTGCAGGTTTAAGATGTTTTTCATGAAAATCAAACATCTGATAAAAACCTTTCCATGTAGTCGTACGACCAATCCAACGGTTGATATTCATGTTAATTTCAGAAACATCTTTCCAGTAGGTTGACCGAACCTTCGCAATATCCATAGGAGGCTGAAAGTTATATACTGTCGGTGCTTCTTCAATATCATCAAACAGAGAAACTGTTTCAGGATACCATTCTTTCATCAGAACTTTATTAAAATCACCATTATCAGAATGGCTAAAAATAACATCAGCTCGACGAACAGTTTCTTCTAATCCCAAATTTCGGCGCAAAGAAAGAGAAGAATGGTCATGTTGATAAACTACAACACGAACAGAAGGTTTAATGTTATCAATAATTTTTTTATAGTTATTAATAGTGTCTTCTTCAACCGAAGTAGCAGGAACTGAATTGATAATTAGAATATCACAATCATTTACCAGCTTAAGTGTTTTATCATATTCTTTTGCCAATAAAACCGGAATTGAAAATGATTTATAATCATGCGCGCAATTACGAGTAAATGATTTATCTTTAGCATAAACCAAAGTTACTTCATGACCATTCTTAATAAACCAATCACGTTGCTCAAGAGAAAATTTAGTTACACCACAACCTTCAAGACCTCGAGCCATAAAAATACATACTTTCATTTAATATCCTCTTTGTTTTGGTTTATTTTACCAAAAATTTATAAAGCAATATAGGAGCCGAAGCTCCTATCCACATAATACGCCATACAGAGGCTCGTTAGAACTTTTAAATTTTATGCGCTTATATTTTATAGTTCCTTCTGCTTTAGCTTTATCATGAGACGCTTTAAAGAGTCTCATCATTTCCTCTTTAGAGGAACGAATTTTATTATAATCTATTTCAGAAGTCTGGGTGTTCATCTTTCATAACTGCCACCATTTTTTGACTTGATAAGAATCAACCCACACTTTCATATTAGGGTCTGCTCTTACAATAGGAGGATTAACTTCTTTAATTGAACTATCATGGTATTCTTTTTCAGAAATTTTCACACAAAGATGACCATTCAAAGATTCAGTAAATCCTGCATTAATTTTAAGACGCTTGAATTTTACGTGTGTAAGCATCAATCATATCCTCAATTTGCGATCTAGTAGTCTTCCAAAGAATACTGATAAGTTCATCGTTATATGGCTGTTTTAGAATATCCCGACTTTTCTTGATAGCATATTCGTATTGAGCAAAATTATTATTTTCAGCTGCGATCTGAGCGTGCTTATAAAGACAATTCAGTTCGCGTTTGTTTTTAGACAATAACTTATTTGCTTTTCTTTCTGCTTCAAGACGGTTCTTTTCTTCAATAGAAGAAATAAGCTTTTCCACTTCATCATTAATTTCGGGTTTATCAGTCATATTATTTCTCTAATATAAAATAAAAATCATCATCTGTTAAATGATACCGATAGTTTAATTCTACACCATTAGATTTAAAAGCGGTATCATACGGATTTTCTGGATCAATATCAATGTCAAGAGCTAAAACTTCCCTGAGATACATTTTAAGTAAATAGGGAATAGCTTCAACTTCAGGTATTTCTTCCAAGAATCCGGAGAGGTTAATCGTTAGCCTCATATAAAAAATCCAAACTAGGAGAATCGTCTACAACACTTTTCTTTTCAGCCCCCGGTGTTCTATAGGTTGATTCTTCGTAATGCGTCATTTTATCGTAGATGTCTTGAATAAAAGTTTCATCTACTAACGCAACCATATCGTCGTCACGGCTGTCATAGACATTGTGAACGAAGTAACTATATTTCTTTGCAACTTCCTTACGTTCTTTTTTAATACGTTGGACGAATGCATTAAAACAAGCTTGAGTTATATACGCATGTGGGTTTTTATATTTCGTTTCATCAAAATTATGAAGCCCCTTAATAGAAGCTTCTATACCATCTGCAATCATTTCTTGTTTCCAAGACTGGGTGTATCCTGAAAAGTTGAAACGTTTAGATAAGCCTTCTGCAATAAGCATAATGGCTAATCCGATAGTATCGTTCTGACGAACTACTTTATTTGGGTCTTTATTATTTGCTAATTCTGTTTTCCAATCAATAATAGCTTGTAAAAGCTCTTTATTGTTTACGTAATTATATTTAGGCTTAGTTTCTGACATTTTCACCTCTTAGCTCAATTCATAGATCTATTATATCATAATATTTGAAGATCTATCTTAAAGCATAGAGGATATCAGTTATCTAAGTAAACAGTATGCTTGGAATACTTTCTCCATCATCTTTTTAAATTCATGAATATCTATATAATGACTAGTTAAATCAGCATGATATAAAAAGTCTAAAAACTTTTCATGTGTACTAACATATTCACTTTCATTTAATTCAGAAACATGGCTTTCCCAATATCCAACACCAGTCTTATTTGGGAAAAATGAAATTTTCATGTATTGGTCAACATAGAAAATGCCATAATTTTCAATAGTAATAGAAATATTAATAAATTTCATACATTTATCAGCTTAGCCGCTCCAAGAGCTGCATCTAGTGAATCAAATTGGTCAACGTATTCAATCAATTCGCCGTAATTAGCGTATAACCACCATTGGCTAAATTCATACTCAAGGATGAATCCGTTTCCTTCAATTTGAGTTAAACCAATGCCATTTGTATTTACTTCATATCCAGCAAGACGCAAATCGTTAATAAGAGCTTCGTTCATAATTATACCTTAGTAATTTTCAGGTCTGCAAATTTTTTCTTGCGTTGATTTTTCATACGACGAATAGTTTTATCGGAAATTTCATGCTTTTGATAAGCTTTAGATTCTACACCAAAAGCTTTAACATCAAATTCTGACAAGATATATTGAACCAACAATTCACGGACAGTATTGCGTCCAATCTTCTGATCATTCTGTTTCATCGTCTGATGAAGCTCTTTTTCCCATTTATCCAAAATTTGAGGAGTTACAATATCGCCTTTTTCTAGCAAAGAAACTACTTTATCATATGCGTAAGAATTAATGACGTTTTTAATCTGAATAGTCATACATTATCCTCAATTACGTTAAAATTTTATTATCCAAAAAAGGGCCGAAGCCCTTAGCTAAACTTTTTGGCACCCTTCCAGCCTTCGTATATCATTGCGACTGACAATGACAAAGCTCCTTCACATGCTGCATACTTATTATTCCAGAACCAATTTAGAAAAACTTCATCCTCAATACCATTGTGTTTCATGTTCTGGAAAAATTTGGCGCGTTCTTCAGCAATTCGCTGCGATAATTTAGATTCAGGATTCATTTAAATTCCCCAATTACCATTTTCATCAATAAATTTAATCCAGTCATTTACTGACCACTTAGTTGTATCGCCTTTTGGAGTAGCATTTAAAGTATATAGCCCTTGCTTAAAAAGCATTCGTTTGATATTCATATTTTCCTCAGCTGTAACGATAGCACTCGTTTGATTTACGTTTAGCAACTCGTTGAGAAATATTATAATCAAAATCATCGTCAATGTAAACTGATTTTTTCAACTTTCTTACTTCACCACGTAATTGACGATTCAATTCATTCTTAACCTCTGAATCAACACCTCGCATACGTCGCCATTTATCTGAGCGAAAAATGTTTTCAACCATATCTTTATGACTTACACCGTCTGGAGCTTTACGCTTTCCAAAATAGTCATAATCACGCACTTTTAAGTCTTTACGACGATACGTTTTACCCATGGAGTTTAATTTCCTTAGCAACTGAACTAAATACAGCACGGTCACAAATCATGTGTTTATGTAACTTAAGTATAATATAGCAAACTTCAAAACTATTTACATGAGTAACACGAACAGCATTACCATTAATGAGATAATACTGTCCCTTTTTAATTTCTTTATCAACCACAACCATATCAATTCCTCAAAGGTAATTCATGTGTTAATAATACCATGGTTTGAACTTGTTGTAAACAACTTTGTGAAAATTATTTTAGGGAATGATAAGAAGGGAACGATAGCTTAGAATGGTAATATACAGAATGCGAGAAAGAAAGGCCCAGAGGGCCCGTCTTAATCTTCTATGATATCTCTATCATATCCAAGTGAAATGAGAGTTTCTTTGAAGTGTTTAATGTTCTTTTGTCTGGAATCATTAATGAAAATGACTGGATAACGAATGTTAAGAGATGTGAATCCAGCACGTTTAGCAAGAGATACAATCAGTGGACGATCATACTCAATCTTACCATTATTTGTAAGAACTTTATAGAAAGTAAAAGGAGCATTGAGCTCCTTTAGAAGTTTTGTAACTGATTGACATCCAGGACAACGACCTACTTCATCTGGAATTCCATAGACTTCAATCTTATTCTTTAAGTTCGAGTTTTGTTCCACGAGAAATAATTCCTTGGTAAGCCCAATAAGGAGGATTAACAGAATCCTCACCAGAGTTTTCTTCAGGAAAATAAACCTGGATAACGAAGCCGGATTCATCAAAGGTGAAATAAGTAGTAGGCAGTTCACCTAACAAATCGGCACGAGCGTTGATTTCTTCGAGGTCTTGTTCACGTCCAGCCCAGAAGCTTGGGTTCAGACTACATTCATAGAAATAATAGTCATTACCGAACATATCAAAACCATTCCAACTCTCTACTACATACTGCTCAAAACTAATCATAATTAAGCCTTTTTATCAAGAACCGCATTCAGCTTGTTAGTAATTTTATCCAGACGCTCATTGAACTCACTAGAAGATAAGCCCTTTTCTGGAGAAATTAAACTAATCACGAAAAATATAGCAATAAAAGGAATAAGGAAAATAGCTCCAACTGCCATAAACAGAAAGAATGTTACAGTTGTAAGAAAATCAGCTAAACCTTTACGAAATTTATACATTTACCTTTACCTTTAATTGATTAACCAAGCATTGATAAGCACTAAACTATATTGCGAATAAAATTCTGGACCAAAATGAAAAATCATATCATTTATAGTATCCATAATGTAATTCAATTTAATCATGTGTCCACACCCCATCGGTATTTGACCAAAGTCGCTGATTATCTGATCCTCGCCACAGCTTTTTAGTCGGAAGATTTTTCTCATACTTCCCATCAATAATAACATCAACATATTTAAGCATTTCTAGTTGTTTAATATCTTCAAACTTATATCCTGTCCACAACCAAATGCTTTTATTGGGATAAAGATTTTTTACTGTTTGAACGATGCAATGAATAACATCTCGGTTATCAGGATAGAGAGGGTCTCCTCCAGTTATAGTTAATCCTTCTATATAATCATTATTCAAACATTCAATTAATTGTTCTAGTGTTTCACCAGTGAATGGAATACCATTTCTAGCATTCCATGTTGATTTATTATAACACCCTTCACATTTATGCAAACAACCTGTAACGAAAAGAACGACCCTGCAACCAGGGCCATTCACAAAATCACAAGGATAAAATCTATCATAATTCATTGATGCTTAACCCTATACATGATTTCTTTATTTTTGCCGAGATTAAATCCGCGTTCGTTCGGATTTCCCAAATAACCACATGTTCTTCTTATGGTATTCATCTTTTTAGGATCAGTTTCTCCACAAATAGAACAAACAAATCCGTTTTCAGTAGGAGTCATTTCATGGGTACTTCCACATGTAAAACATTTATCCACTGGCATATTAACACCAAAATAATCTAAATGTTGTGCAGCATAATCCCATACGGCCTCAAGACCCTTTAAGTTATTTTTCATATCAGGAAGTTCAACATAAGAAATGTGACCACCTGCCGCAATGAAATGATATGGCGCTTCACGAGAAATCTTTTCAAACGGAGTAATATTTTCTTCTACTGAAACATGGAAACTGTTAGTGTACCAGCCTTTATCGGTAACATCTTTTACACTTCCATATTTTTCTGTATCAAGTTTACAGAAGCGATAACAAAGGTTTTCAGCAGGAGTCGAATATAAACTAAAAGCAAATCCGGTTCTTTCAGTCCACTGTTTAAGATGAGCATTCATTTTAGTTAAAATTTCTCGTCCAATATCACGACCGACAAGAATATTCAATTCGTGAATACCAATGTATCCTAAAGACACTGAACTTCTACCGTTTTTAAATAACTCAATTATGTCGTCATCAGGTTTAAGACGAACCCCAAATGCACCTTCTTGGTAAAGAATAGGAGCAACAGTAGCTTTAACTCCTTTTAAGGAACTAATTCTACACATCAAAGCTTCAAAACACAGATCCATTCGTTCATTGAATAATTCAACAAATTTCTGTTCATTGAACTGTGTTCCAATATAAGAATCTAACGCGATGCGAGGAAGATTCAGTGTTACAACACCAAGATTATTACGTCCATCAAGAATTTCATTACCGGTTGAATCTTTCCACACACTCAAGAAACTGCGGCAACCCATTGGAGAAACAGGAATAGATGAGCCGGTGATAGCTTTATTGTTCTTAGCTGAAATAATATCAGGATACATTCTTTTGCTTGCGCACTCTAGAGCAAGCTGCTTAATATCATAGTTCGGATCGTCTTTATAAAGATTAACACCTTCTTCAACAAACATAACAAGCTTAGGGAAAATAGGAGTTATCCCATCACGACCAAGACCTTTAATACGATTTTTCAGAATTGCTTTCTGAATCATTCGTTCAGTCCAGTCAGTTCCCGTACCAAATGTAATTGTTACAAAAGGCGTTTGTCCGTTTGAACTAAAGAGAGTGTTTACTTCATATTCATAAGCTTGGAATGCATCGTATACATCTTTTTCTGTTTTAGATTGAGCATAATTTAACGCATCAGCGATTTGCCATTTTTCTGCATCCTCAATATGTTTTGCATAGGTGCGTTTAACATAAGGAGAAAGTACTTTATCTACATTAGCAAAAGTCGTTCCGCCATATTGATGGGAAGCAACTTGCGCAGTAATTTGTGCCATAATTGCAGTAGCAACGCCAATTGATTTAGGAGTTTCAATCTGCGCATTACCAAGCTTAAATCCGTTCTCAAGCATTCCTTTTAAATCTACTAAACAGCAATTAGTAAATGGAAGAGCAGGGGAATAATCAATATCATGAAAATGAATAATTCCGCTTTCATGCGCTTTCATAATAAAAGACGGGACCATATTTTTGGCAATGTGTTTAGACACAATACCAGCCATAAGGTCCCGTTGAGTTGGAAAAACACGAGAATCTTTATTAGCATTCTCGTTTAAAAGGTCTTTATTAGTTTTATGAATCAATCCTTCAATTTCTTTTTCAATTGTCATTTTAAACTCTTTCTAAGCTGCTTCTTAAATGAAGCTATTAATTGTGTTTTAGTGTCAGATTCATTATATTCAAATCCTCTTTGAAGCATCTCGGCCATCATTTCCTCTTTTCCTAAACGAGAAAATTCCTTTGATTTATCTCCAACAAAGTTAGGGTGAATATTATTTTGGGTGTAATCGGATTTTAAATAAGTAAGTAAATTTTCTAACCATTCAAGATAATCAACACCTTGTCCCTTTAAGCCAGAACGATTAAATTTATGCTTCATTTGACCTTCTGCGGCATTGCATAGATTACAAAGCAATCCACGTACCTTTCCTGCTTTTGGTCCATTTAATTCATGGTCATGATCAAGATGATTAGCTTGAACATCAGGATTTAGTTCTCGTTGGCAAATTAAGCATTTACCGTTTTGTGCATTATAAAATTTTTGTTTTTCTTCTTTGTATAATTTGCCAGTCAATAACATAATAAAACCCTTACCTTAAATAGATAAGGGTATTTATTATTTTTAAGTATTGTAAAACATTCGATGCAATCGTTTATACTGTCGAATCATCTTTTTAGTAGGACGAGAATAGGTTCCTACGCAAGTGGTCATATGAGGGTCCGTAGAATGTCCTTTAATAAAAAGTTTCCAAACCTTACCGCCATTTAACTTTTCAGTATAAACCAATTCGGTTTTCATTAAAATGTCCTGTCAGAAAAAGAATTTTGAGTTTTTTCAAGTATTGTAAAACATTTGATGCAATCGCTTATATTGCCGAATCTTTTGGTCAGAAAAAGAAATTTGAGTTTCAAGCCATTCAATGTACTCTGCGGCAGCTTGCATCAGGTTACCTTCATAGCCATCGTTATTTTCTTGCGCAGCTAATTTAGCTAATGCGTATGAAATACGTTCACCTTGAAAAGCGGCTTTAGGCTTCTGAACATCTTGGCTAGTTCTCTCTACAACTTCTTCAATTTCGCCATTTTCAACGGATTCAGTATTCCACAAACACCAGTATGTAATTGGCTTATCATAGATGTTAATAATCTTTCCGTCGGAAAGTTCAATTTCAATAATTCCAGTATCAGGTTCTATATCATCTTCGCATTCTTTTGCAAGTTCACGAACTTTAAAGACAGTACCTGCACTAAGTTCCGGCCAGTAATTACATAGCCCTGTATCAACACGATTAATTCTAAACCACTTATCTACTGTAATCATGTCCCATCTCCATATCAATTAAGTCATTTATCGTTGGTTCATTATATACTGTTTCTTCATCAGTGTAAACCGGTTCTTCCGGCTCTGGCTCTACAGTTTCCCATCTAGCCGCCCACCAAGGTTTTATAGCGTAATCCATTCTCGTACTGTCTGAGTTACTACACGTTCTCGAAGCTCAACCAGTTCAACGGTAGGAACTGCATAATACCAGTCAGAATGGTAAGAACCTGAGCGAGATTCATTTACAGCCACATGTACATTATGTTTTGGACTAAAATAAACACACTGACGATATTGGCATTTACCATCTTGCACCCAGTCTTCTATTTCGACAGGTTTAAGATAATCGGAAAAATCGAAATCATAGTTTTCCGAAAATGCATCATGGTCTTCAATGATTTCGCTCAGAACTGCATCAACATCTAATTTATTTTCAATAGTCATTTTTCACCAATTAATTTCGCAATTTATTAAGTTCTTCATCATCAATCCAGGATTCTAGTCCTGATGGCAGGTCACATTCAATTTCCCAAAGAAGTTCTTCAATTTTCTGAAGACGATCTAGTTCTTCAGCTGGAATAGTAACCATTGATGGAGTTCTTGATACACTAATATCGTAAATCATATTTACCCCAGTTTGACCATGCAATCGCCGTATTTCCACTTAGAAATAGACTTTTCGCCATTAGAATAATAAACTTCGAGTTTAGCACGGTTATTTTTAATTTGAATAACCTTGGCTGTCATTAAAGTTCCATACCCATAGTAAACTGCAACTTCATCACCTACATATACCGCGCTTCCGCGGTAATCATGGATATAATCAGTTCCTTCGAGCATCATTTAAAGTATTCCCGCAATTGGTCAAATCCACCAATATGACTTCCATCAGGAGCAAATACCTGAGGCATTGTCAAGCCAATTTGAGTATCACGACCTAGTTTAGTCAGAAGCTCAGCAATTTTCTCATCGTCAAAAACACCTTTTTCCGGCATAATGTTGATAAACTCAAACGGCTGTTTCTTCACGGTCAAAAGACGTTTTGCATTATCGCAATACACACATTTATGGATGTTGCTATCATAACCATATACTTTAAACATATTATTCCTTAATTCCTAGTACTTGTTTAAAAGTCTCGTCGTAATCAAGACTTTGGCCCGTTTGTTCTTTATGTTTGTATATAATATCACTTACTTCTGATAGCATATTTTTATATGAACGAGTTAAAGCAGATTTAAGCACGCTGTATCTATCAGGAAATTTACCGTGTTCATTATAATAAGCTATTGCTAATTCACGGACTGCCTTTTCGGCAGTCTCCATATATTCTTTACGCTTGGTCATTTTCTTCTCGGTCAAATCGGTGTTTACAATGGCGACATTTATAACGAAGATTATTAGTCTGCCAATGGACTAATTGCACCTGTTCAGTTCCACATTCAGGGCAATTAGGAACGTTTTTAGAAGCACGTTCGCGGCGTTCAACCATGACCATTACAGAATCCCAATTAATAGGGCTGCTATAATCATCACAACCGTGAATCTTTTCACGCATTTCCATATCATCTTCCTCACCAGCCATAATAATTTTAATTAAACTGGAATTACTTGAAGCTGCAATGTCTTCTAATAAACGCTTTTTCATTTCAGTACCTCAATAGCATTACGTAAACCATTTGCTTTGGCGGTTAAAGCCTTAAGAACTTTAGTATGCTCTTCAATCTGTTTTTCAACTTCAATCAAACGGGCACTGAGATATTCGCGTTCTTCTTTCATAGTATCATTCCCATGATTGGGCTTTGGCGTAGGTTTAAATTTATTAGGGTCCTTTAACTTAATAACAACTTTAGTTTCAAACAATGAAAGACCATAATTCGTATTATCATCAAAGGATTCAACTACGTCCATTTTAGACAATAACGTACGAAGATTATAAGTCAAAGAACGAATCGTTTTATTATGTTTATTAGCTTCACATGGTTTCATATATGGAAGATTTTTATATATTTCATGCGGAGCACAAACAATAATTGACAATTCAAATGGTCCATTCTGTGATGATGGAATGAATTTAGCCGTAACCCAATCTTTTACATTTACATTAATAGTACGATCATCGCCATGACAAAACAGTCTACGAGAATGCTTAAAAAGCATATTCACATTATTATTAAATTCGTGTGAAAACTCACTAGCAAATTTTTCTTTACTATTTTTAGAAAACCATTCTTCTAAATAAGTTCTTTTCACGTCATTAATAATATTAAATGTAACAACATTAGCATTTGATACATTAGTCTCAATGTAGCTTGGATACATAAATTTTTTAACATTATTAACAGCTATCACAGAAGATAGTAATCTGGAACGTTTGAACCACTCGAGCAAAGAACCAAGAGAATGTGAATACGCATTTTGTGTATCTTTACAAATATGGTTTTCCCATCCAATATAGTCTAAAAAATCACGAAGAATATTATTGATTACTGCTCTGTGTCCTATCTGATAATTACGATGTTTAGTAATAAGACTGTCAAAATAATCAATATAATGTTTACGAGTTTTCATGTTCTTCTCACTTGGTTAATGATTTATACTCCGAGCCATCCTTGGCTTTAAATTACTTAATTAACTGTAAAGCTTGTTCCAGACGATCAAGACGATTAACAGATTCTTCCCAAATCCTTTTAGCCTGCTCATATTCTTTCTGTGCTTTATTAGAAATTTCTAGAACTTCTTTATAAGCTTTTTCTAATGCAATAACTTCTGGACGAATTTCTATCGGTTCAGGTGAATCGTCAAGACATTCCATTAGTTCCTCAAGGGTGGTTTCTTCTTTAGGAGTATTCACAATTTCATCACATTTTTGCTGGTAAATTTCTTTATCAGTCGGTGAGTACGCACACTTTACTTCACGAAGACTAACTACAATTTTATATCCTTCCCAGCCGCATATATTCTTAAAAGGATAAGTATGAATATTTTCTACTGTTTCCATACAAAGTAATGCGGTCTCTAATTGACGAGTTATAGTGCTAGCAATTGAGAAAAATTTATTAATGTTCTTTTGGTTAGTTTCTGGTGTAAAAAATCCATAATTCACAAAAAAGCTTACTTTATTTTTATCAAGCTCATATTCTTTTACGATAATCATATCAGAAGCCAAAGGATGAATTTGACGATAATCGCCATAACATAATTTAGAAGCTGATTTTAGAATTTGTCCTTTGAAAAGTCTGAAATTACTAATCCAACGACGAGTAAAAATATTCTCAGGGTCTTCTTTATTATTAAGATGATAAGAATTAACATCACCGAACCAATTATATCCTACTACATCTTTGGTTCGTTTAATTTCTTTCCCAAAATTACCAAGAATATCCCGATTAACCAAATATGAAAGAAGACGAGACTCTTTAAAGGTTTTCTTGATATTATCTTTATCTACACGGCTAGAAATTTTACGAATTTCATGAATAAATTTAGCAGAAGAAACAATACCTGCATCAACACTATTGAGCCATTGATTGATAATAGAAAGAACGCTATTTTGGCCAAACATCGGTATAGCTTTATCATCAATAACGCTATTGAATGATTTGATATATTCGTTACGAGTCATAATAATCTCCTCAGTAGAAAGTAAGAACATTATACCACATCCTTGTGGTAAAGTAAACTAGTTTAGTGCATTTAGTGCATTGTTCAGTTTAGAACGTTGCTTCGTAAGATTTTTGACTTTTTCTTGAGCTTTTTCTAGCATCTTTTCAGCTTCTAACACTTCATTGGTTGCTTTAACGAGTTCATCATCTACAGCCTTAAGAGACTTCTCAATCGCGTCAGCGTGCCATTTTTCAACAGGTTTAAGACTCGGATTTTCAATAGGAAGAAAATTCACTTTATTGAATTTCCATGCATCTTTATTACCTGAGCTATACATCCAAAATTTAGGATCGTTTGATAAGTAATTAGATAAATTTAAGTTATCTTGCACTTCTTGCTTTTTCTCTTGCGGGACTTCGTCCTTTCTCAAAAAATCGTATTTAAATGAAACGACCATATCAAGTTCATATGTTGTTGTATGTTCCCAATTTCGCTCAAAACGAGGTAAAATCTTAGAATGAACAGCGGCAACAACATCCATATACTTAAATGCTTCTGTCAACTGCGATTTAAGGCATTCACAAATTGAAAGAGAATTTTTTGTATTAGGTTTAAAGCTAATTCGCGCAGTTCTATTATTTTCTTTTAATGGTCTTACTTCCATCTGAAGAGTATAACCATCAAATTTCAGGTTCTTTAAGTTAATGTCAGAACCTTTTAATCGACTAGCCGTCGACAAAATTTGCTTTAATTGTTTACGGAATAGAGCAATAAATCTCCATTCAATACGATAATGATTTGGATTGAAAAATCCAGATGATAAATCGACCTTACTCTGACCAACACCTTGAACAAATAGAGGATTTTTATAATCAATAGTTTTACAGAAATCGGTGAGCTGCTCACGAGCAGTCATTTGTGTAATATACCCCGCTTTACTAAAATGACGTAATAATTCACTGCTATTTAGATATTTAAAGTGAATAGCACGATTAACTTTATCAGGGTCTAAATTATTTTCACACAAAAATGTCATAACATTACGAGTATCGCTGCCAGTACGAACCATATCTTCAATTTGAGAACGAGTTTTCATGGTGTTCCTTAAGATTTAAGTAAATCAACAATTTTAATTAACTTTTCACGCTCAGATTTAGCTTTACTACTCAGTCCAGATAGTCTGAAAATTTCATCATCATATTGTTGAATAGAAATATTCAGCTCTTCAATTTGCTTATTAAAATAATCAATTTGCTCAGAATGTTTTTCATTACTACGAACTGGTACAGGTTTTGTAGGCAATTTAGTTGAACTGGATTCATCCGGGCGATAAATTAAAATACAACTTGAACCAATAGGGCATTTTGCACCAGATGAATATTCTAATGTTCCGGCTTCTTTTAAAACTTCAAAAGCTAAACAGAGATGATGCCCCATATTAACATAATCTGTAGAGTGAGCTCTGATATAATAATCATCGCCACGAATACTAAATTTAAAGCATTTAAGGTCTTCTGTATTATTGGTCTTAAAAATCATTTGTTTATCTAGACCTTTAGCTAATCGAGCGCCTAATGCTAATAATCGTCGTTGATTTTCCCACAAATCTGCGATCATTTGGTCAAATGATAATTTCGGCATTAGTCGACCATAAAGGTCATATCCTTTATTATAATTACGAAGGATTTCACTCGCGTTAATACGAGACAACGCTCCAATTTTATTAAGGGCTTTCATAATGCGATTAGATAAACCCATTCCAGACCCGTTTGTTCGCTGCAAATGTTTTTCTAATCCAAACCCAATATCAACTTTAAATTTATCTAAAATTTCAGCATGAACGTCTCTGTCAATAACATTCAAATCCAAAGTTGGGTTAAATCTATGAAAAAATTTATCTGGCTCTCCACGACGAAGTACAGTCCATTCATTTAATTTTTTATTAACTAAAGATTTAATTACTGCATTGACATTATTAATTACTACTGACATATTTTCCTCACTCAATTTTACCAATTACGCGGAATAAGATTGAACAGACTATATAAGTACCACATATAGATTGAACTAATGCCATTCCAAAGAACCAAACAATATTATCAAACCATGTCTGTTTTACGTCGAAAGGACGTAAACTTACAGTAATATTATCGCCTTTTTCTATTGATGAATACATCTCTGGTGAAATATATTCGCTAAATCTATAACCGTCTTTGAGTTCATATACGGCAATAAACGATAAACTAGACCCCTTTCCTTGAGTTCCTGTAAGGGTATTAACTACAGTAACATCATAATCTTTATAATGCATATAATCATTAATTGCATAATAACAATATGCAACTACTACACATAAACAACATATCAATAAATTCAATCTTTTAATTATCAACTGTTTCATAATAATCTCAATTAAAAGGGCTTAGAACCATTATACCATCCTTGGTATAAAGCGGTTATGCGAGTACCGTCTTTAACCGCTCTTCAAACTTCCGAAGAGTATTCTGGCGTTCAGCTCTTTGCTTTTTGTAAGTTTCAATACGCTCTGAAATGAGAGTGTATCGTTCATTTACTGATTCTTTCATAAAATCAGGAATTTCACGAGAAGCTTTAATCTCATCAAATTTATCAATAACAGCTTGCTCTTCAGCAATTAAGTTATCATACATCAAAATATCTTTCTTGATGAACTCAATATCTTCTTGAGTTACACGAGATAATTTAGATGCTTTATCCTTTTTGTACTGTTCGTTAGTATCACGAGACCAGTGTAATGTACGATTTTTATTCGTATTCTTGTAAATTTCTACAATACCAATCTCATCGATAATAATGATCCAATTCCAACGAGATTTGTAAATTTGTCCTCCGTCAACCGTGATTTCACCTCCGATTGAGATGTCATTAAAGAACTTACTTTGTGCTTCAGATTTAAATTTACCATCGTTGTAATTTACCAGGTTGAAAATATCTTTAGCGTTCATTTTGTGTTCCTCCGTAGTTGATAGTTGTATAGTACCACAGAGGAACGGTCTTGTAAACAACTAAAAGAAACTTCTTTCACAATTTTTTCCACTGAACCACGCACTCACTGCTTTCTTAGTCTCAGGAGCAGTGTTATCCATAAACCATTCAAAGGCAGCCTTTTTATGATTCTGGAGGGCTTCTCGGGCTTTAATCTGCTCACGGTCTATTAACACTAACATATGAGCCTTTCTTGTCACCAGGGGCTTCTTATGATTTTTTGAATACTCCCAATCATTTGTCCATCGCATCGTTGTTGCGAACTGAAATACTGCTTCTTTAATTTTAGTTTCGTAAATTTCACGAGCCTTTGAGTATAACATCATTACCTCCATTTACCAGTTTAATTCTAGTCATCTTTTTGATGGCAGTCCATATAATCTATTTCTGAACTGCCTTTTTGTCTTAGAAGGCCTCTTATGAATTTATTTCAGAAGAGTAACCTCAGCGATTTCTTGCCAACTGTTTTTGTCGGTCATAATAAAGTCAGCAAGATAAAGTGCAGTACGCAGTGAAACATTGCGTAAACGATTAACATTGACTTTCATCCATGATAATGCTTTATAAGTTTCTTCATCAGAAAGACCGCGCTTTTGCATCATGTCGGTTGAAAGAATAACATCTTCAACCCTGACCATAATTTCTTCATTAGTGTGAACACCCAAATCTAAATAAACTGAGCGGGACACTAATGCTTGTAAATGTGGAGCAAGTTTAGTACCACGGTCTAATTCGCGGTCAATGTCAACGTTTGTGATAAAAACAATCGTTCCTTTAAATTCAAACTCACGCTCAATGCCTTTTTCTTCTAAGTAAGAAGATGCAGTGCTCCAGCAGACTTTACGGGTCTCTCCAGTGTCCAGAGCAGCTTTCAGAAGATTAAGAATGTCCATATCAGAGAAAACATCCACATCATCAATCAAAAGGACAGAATTCTCTTCACGATTATTCCAAAGTTGTTCATAAAGACCGATACCGGAGATTTTACCGTTAATGCTTTTATATTCAATGTATCCATTATCATTTGCTTTATTCAAAGCTTTATCTAAAGAATACGTTTTACCAATACCCGCCGCACCAGAGATAATTAATGAACGAATGTTTCCGTTAATAATACCATTCGTCATCATTCCCATAACATTAAATCTTTTATTAATGCGGGTTTTCATATCTTCATATGATTCTTTAACTTCTTCAACTTTTACACCATCATATGAAATGTCTGATTTGTAAACCCAAACACCGCGACGCTTACCGTCAATTTCAACAAAAACTTTACCATCTCCTTGTGCATCTACCGGAGCATTATCTGGGAACCATTCACCTAAGAGCTCAAAAGTTCCAGAGATTTCTTTACCGAAGTAGATACCCTTATTGATAGTTACAGTTTTCATTTTATTCTCCAAATCCGTATCAGTTGATAGTTGTATAGTACCATAAAGCTTTATGTTTGTAAACCGTTTTGTGAAAAATTTTTGAAATAAAAAAGGGAGCCCGAAGGCTCCCTATCATTTATAATAACTTCGGTGGTTTTCAAGATAAACCCTCTCAAGGAAGTCATCCCAGAAACCCATGTCTACTTTTTGCTGCATACCGTTCTTAGAAGCTTCAATGGATGCTGCTTCTACTTGATCGACCACATCTTCCAAAAACTCTTGAACAGTTTTAAATGGATGTTTACCCAACTTCACGTCGAGAATAAATGGAGCGTCTTGAAGTGGATAGACTAAGTCACCAGTTTTGTAAATTTCCAATAGTTGGAGTCCACCACGGCAAGCATGACTCAGAGCTTTCCAGTCAATGCCCTCATTCGCTTCAGCCTTACGAGCACGTTCGCCGTATTCAGCATCAAGTTTATTCAAAGATTGCTTAAGCTCAATAAGAGAAAGTGTTGTTTGATATTTACGACCCAACACAGTGTAGAACGTTTGTGGGCCTGTTTTCTCATGATTATGGAATACCCATTCACAGAATTCGTTCTCTGGAAGACGATGCTTAATATCTTCAACTTTAGTTCGACGCTGCTTAATGGAACCGTCTTCTTGGTAATCAACCCATTGCTCAGGGATTTGATTAACTACTTTCAATACATCACGTAATGCGGCCAAACGAGAACCCTTAACACCGTATTTAGAAGCTTGCTTGCGAACATATCCTAAATAGGATTTCATGTTAGTCGTATAAAAACGAGAACGATTATCTTGGATAAACTTCCATACATCAGGCAAATCAGATTTAACCACTAGTTCAGGCGGAGTGTGAAGCATATCCAATGCTACAGTTTCACCATCTGCCGCTAATTTAAAGAAATACTTAAGACTGTATAGTTCATGGTCAATATCATCTTTAGTGTTTTTAGATGATGTGTTGTTAGTGTTTTTGCTCATATGCTCTTTAACATTTCCGATAAGAATATCGCGAGCAGGAGGAACAAAAATTTCTTTAAAATCTACATCAGATTCTGGAGTAGAAGTTCCATAAAGATGACTACCAAAATAGCTTTTCATTACTGTTTTCATTATTCCACCTAATCATTTCAAGATATTGAACTAACTTAGCTTTGGATTTATCCAAATCCTTTTTAGCTGCTTCTATACCGTCGTATGAATATCCTTCACAATGCTCAACTGCTAATTGATATGAATCTATTTCAACATCACGTGCTAATTTAATAATTTTTTCAAACTGTTCACGTGTTAGCATAATTAAACTCTCGTATTATGATCGATAATTTCATCAAGAAACATATCTAACGCTTCTAAAGCATTATCAACTTTAGCTTCAAATTTTTCAATACCTTTATTTGCAATGCCTGCCGAAAACCAAGCAAAGTCACTAAGTTCCTCATCTGCTTTGCGAATTAAAGCTACCAATTCTTTAATTTTATCTGCTTGTTCAATTCTAGTCATTATTCCACCACATATGAAAGAGAGAATATTGCACACGCCATATGAGTTGCAGCTTCATCACACATATCATAACGTTTCTTAAGAAGTTCTACAAGTTCTTCACTAGTAACTTCATCCATGTCGACGAAAAAATCACCATTAATGATGACGTAGATATTTCCTTCTTGATTAAGTGCTTCAATTTTCATGATGTTCTCCTCTTTATCCGATAGTTGTATAGTATCACAGCTCAAATGGAAAGTAAACCGGTAAAATGAAAAAAGTCTCCCGAAGGAGACTAATGTTATTCGAGGGAAAGAAGATATTTACTCTGGTAAAACATCCCAGTAATATCATCTATCGTGCTTTGAATGGCTGGAGGCATTTCTTTATAAATGCTGTTAGATTGGTCTAGTATGCGATCAATCATTTTAATTGTGTCGGTAGGAAGTTTACTGGCATCTGGAATAGAAGGCGTGTATTTTCTACCAGAATACCCCAAATATTGCTCACCAAATTTATCAATCAAATCTGGCAACTCAGAGAAAATAAAATCGTATGCTTTGTGTCTAGCATAACTTTTAGTTTCAAAATGCGCAGAATGAAAATAAGCTTGTGCAGCCATTAATAAACCTAAGTATTCATCTGCCTTTGAAGGTTTTCCACTTTGTGAAAAGTCGCTGAATTTCATTCAGTCTCCAATTTAATGTTCATAATTCTAGCGTATGATTGTGCCATCTCCGCGCCTCGCTCTATACATTCAAAATCAGAAGAGCACGGGTCATTTTTATAGGTCGTTCTCATAAAACTATAGAATTGTTCAGACGATTCTACGCTTTTATTTTCAAAAAGCATATAAACGTGCCTAATACCAGATTCCATAAATTTATCAAAATGAGGATCGACATTCGCTTCAATTGGTGGAGATAAAGCAAACGCTAATCCTAGCATGGCAAATAGTGCCGTTGCTTTTAAGGCCATAAAGGCCTCCTATCATTTTTGTCCTGTATTTACTTTATGCCGATGCACGGCCTTAACTTTATCAAGGTATTTTTCAAAATTTCGCAATCTAGTATAGTCTGCCGGAGATTGGTTGAGTGATACTTCTCGACGCAAAGCTGAAATGATATTTCCAACTTCCCTACGAATTTCATCTAATTGAAGAACAGTAAGATTGCGAAGTTGCTTTTCAGTTAATTGTAGCATATATACCCCTTTAGTTAGATAAACCTATTTATAACTTTTGCACTAACCGAGCTTTTTAGTTAATTCATTCCAATGTTTTCTACACAAAGAAACATAAATTTCATCACCAATACAGATTTGATTACCTTCTTTAACTGGTGTTCCATCTTCCATTAATCGAGCTGTCATAATCGCTTTTTTACCACAATGACAAACTGCCTTTAGTTCAATAAGTTTATCTGCAATCGCTAAAAGTTCTTTAGAACCTTCAAATAATTTTCCAGCGAAATCAGTCCTTAATCCATAAGCCATAACAGGAACATTATATGTATCAACAATTCGACTTAATTGATGCACCTGTTCAGTTTTTAAAAACTGAGCTTCATCTACAAATACACAATGAATATCTTTTTGTGCTTCAGCCCATTTATAGAACTCAAAAATATCCATATCATCCGTAATAATATTCGCTTCCTGCTTAATTCCAATGCGAGAAACGACTTCACAGACAGAATCGCGAGTATCAATAGCAGGCTTAAGAACTAATACACCCATTCCGCGTTCTTTATAATTATGTGCAGCAGTCAAAAGAGAAGCAGATTTTCCAGCATTCATTGCTGCGTAAGTAAAAATTAAACTCGCCATATCACCTTCTTAAAGCGTATTCACATAAGCTATTAATTCGTTTTCTTTCTTATCAAACCGATCAGCAAATTCTTCTTGCTGATCGGGAGATAGCGGGCCGTATTCATCATAAAAGGTGTTTGCTTCTGTATGCTCATCTAGAAGTTCATGGATAAGCTCAAACAATTTATCTTTTTGTTCTTTACTCAGACTCATATATTAATTTCCAGGAGTTTTAAAATAATTCGCTTTTGCTTAAATATTTCCATAGTTAAATGACCAGTATCTTTTTGACCGATTCCAATGGCAAAACCTTTATTGACAGCGAGTTCAATTAAATTATCAAGCTCACGTAACACTTCATATTGTAACTCAAAACTATTCATTTCGGTTTACCTTCTTTAACGAAATCAGGATAAGGATAAAATCCTGAATAAAATCCTTCACCTTTATGATTGATGCATCCTTTATTAGAACAATAGCACCAATAATCGAAATCACAAGCCATTTCATCATTACATAAAGCAAAAACAACTGGCCATTCACACTTTTCGCAGTGGGCATTTTTAAGAATACTAGTTTGGCTCATAACCATGTAACCTTTAAACAATATTCTTCTACATGTTGTTTACGACCTTTCCTATCAATAAAGGTATATTCAACGAATGTTCCAATATAGTCTTTATCTACATCATGTGGACTATTAATTGGGCATTTAGTACGGCAAATGCGTTCCCATTGACGAATAATTTCCACTTTGTTTTTAGGATCAAACGGATGCGGGTAATGTACTTTCATAATCCACCACTATTAAATCAATATCAGGAGTAAACATGTCGATTAATTTAGAAACTTTATCCCAATCGCCGCCAGCAATACCGCAACCTATGCGTGGAATGTAAATTACTGGTTTAAACAAAAGGGTTTCTGCCTGTAGATTTAATTCTATCATGCAGTTTACTAAAGCACCATAATCAAGATTAGGACCCGGTTCGTATTGTGTATACAGGTTATAGCATATACCAAATCCCGTAGGACTATGTTTAAAAACAATAGACATATCGCCTAATTTATCACGAGAACCGTACTCGGTAGTGGTTTTATCTATTTCTAAAATTTTGGGATAGGCTCTTGCTAATTGACCCGCTACGCCAGAGCCCATTGTGTGGAAGCAATTGCACCCGTGCGCAATAATATTACCTTGAAGAAATAGGGCGACAATATCGCCCTTGATATATTTTACAATCATCTAGTACTCAATCCTCGATTATAAGAATCTACTAAACGGTCAACCATTGAATGACAAGCGGCTTTATCTTTCTCCTCCGCAACTGAACATTCTAAGGTATTCCACTTTTTAGCATATCGTTTTAACAATGTATCATTTTTGTATCTGCTTGATTTATCTCTTTCTCCGTCTTTATATGCATATATTAATTTCTGCGCAAATTCAGCTTGGCATGCTTTATTTTTCCCGCAATAATCCGCTGCAGTACGGTTTACATACTCTCTAATTTCAGTATATGATGTATCTGCTAACACAGAAAATGAAATTAATCCTATACATAAAACCAAAATTTTAGTCATTTACTATTTCCAAAAGTTTATTATTTTTAAGGTAATTAGCCTTTTCTAGGACTTCAGAAGCATATTTAGAACCTGCTTTAACATTCCATCCCGAATTATAAGAGGATATCGCCTTTCTTATATCGCCCTTATGTATATTTAACCAATAAGAAAGTTCAATGTACGCCCAGGAAGCTGAATTGGACCGTTTATTCAACATTCTTTTTATTTCAGCATCGGTCATATTATAACCAAGTTCCTTGACTCTCGCTCGCATAGTAGGCAAATAATTTTGGAACATTCCATAGGCATGATGCTTTGGTTTAGATTTTAAATTAACTCCGGCAGAGCTTTCTTGCCACAAAATAGCAGCCATTATATGACCCAATCCGCTCTTATGGATGTTTTTGTGTGTTTTATATTTTCCATCCTTAGAAAATTGTTCCCCGAATTGATACGCGTAACGCATGTTATCGAGTTGGACATTACTGAAAGTATGCTCGGAGCTATGTGCCATCATTGAAATGGCCAATAGACCAGCGAGTAGTGCTTTTCTCATGCTTACCTCATTGAGTTTTAATTACTGCTTTAGAAGCCTTTCCTGGTAAACGACGACTATTGATAATTGCCATCCTGCATTGAAGCGACGGGTCTTTGAACTTCGCATTAGGTTTACAAACTGTAAATCCAAGCCAAAGATTTCCATCTGTGATTTCTAAACGTCCAGGACGATATTCAACCCCATCAATAAAATCCTCGTCAATGTCAGGACGCGGAGGCATACTCAGGAATTCATTAACTTCTAAAACATGGTCTTTTAATTTATGGAATAATTCAAAAACATATGTCTCATCAATCTCCCGTTGAATTGCACGATCAAGAAGATGCTGAGAATATTTTAGATGAAACGATGAGACCCCTGCTGCTTTTGATGCCTCACGAATCTCATTGTTAATTTGACGAAACTCCGACTCAAAGTGACGACGAAGCTTATTTCGACGGATAAAAACTTCTGTATTGATAGTCATGTTATTCTCCTCTTAACTGATAGAAAAATTATACCACAGTCAAGAGGAAAAGTAAACAGTTATTCTTTAAATCTAATCAATTTATTCATAGACTTTGAAACTTCTGCACGGACCTCATGTAGATTTTTGAGCTGTTCAAGACGCTGCTCATAGTAAGCAATTTCATCTTCTTCGAGACAGTCCTGTGAATCTTCTTTAAGATAACGTGCATAGTCCTGGAAAGCTTTACGGACTACTTCCTGGAAATCATCAAGACTTTGAATTTTCTTAGGAGCAACAGATACACGACGAGGGGCAGTATAATACTCATAACCAAACCCTGCACTTAATTGAGCCATTAGTATTTTTCCTCTGGTTGGAACACTGCACGACAAGCCCACATACTGGCTTCTTTGAGTTTCGTTTTAGCAATAGTTAACTGATCGAGGCTTTCGGCGTAATTCTTCGCGAGTTCATCATCTTCACAGCTATCAAATGCTTCCCAAAATTCATCGTATAAAGCATCAAAGATAAGTCCTAAACGAACTTCAGCGTCTTTAATAGCATTTACTTTACCGATTTTTTCGTCGGTATGTGGCTTATAACCTTTAATATCTTCAATCATATTTGACTTCCTCACCAGTACATAAATCGTATTCAACTAAACGAATAGGTTCATGAATGCCATATCCCTGAACAGAAATTTCTGTCGTGGGATAAATTCCATCAATATCGCCCATATTCCACGCTTCATTAAATTGCTGTTCGCCTGAATTACTAAACCACTCGGCGAAAGCATTTAGCACATTTTCAGAACCTTCAATAATTATCTTTGCCATTACAAGCTCTCAGTAAAGGTACGAGCGATAACGTCGCGCTGCTGTTCCGGAGTCAGAGAGTTAAAGCGAACTGCATAACCTGATACACGGATGGTCAGCTGCGGATATTTTTCCGGATGCTTAACTGCATCTTCCAGAGTTTCACGACGCAGAACGTTAACGTTCAGGTGTTGACCACCTTCAATTTTAACTGTAGGCTGTGGCTCAATTTCAATTTCACGGGCATGCAAACCGTAGAAAATTTCTGGGTCTACAAAAGAGTCCACTTTAAAGGTTTTAGAGACAATAATTCGTGCTTGAATACCATCTTCAAAATAAATAGTACCTTTATGTGTGCCTTCAAGAATTTGATATGCTTTCATATAACCTCAATTAGAAAATAATTTTATCCAAGATTGTTCTTTAATTAAAAATGGCTCAGAATCATATGCCATTAAACTCTGTGTGATTAGTCCTTTAAAAGGCCCATCAATAAATTCCATGGTAAAATATGGAATTTTATTCATTAGCCGTGCATTAGGAGCCGTGCACAAAACTCTGCATCCTTTGAATACGCCTTTTTGTAATTTGTATTGCTTGGGATAAAATTCGCTCAAAATGTTATTTTTTGCCAAAATTTCAAAATGATTCACCAATTTATTTTTAATAGTTTTTGGCGAAAAATAAAGATATTCGAAAAGCTGAGTGTCTGTCATCATTGCATTCCGATTACGAAAAACTGTGGACGAGTAATACCACCAATGCAACATTTAATATTACAGCAGCAGTGTACAGTGTCAATATGGACACTATAAATCTTATCCATATCAGGAGATTTGACAGGCTCATCAATTATATACAAAATTCGCGAAAGCGATAAACCTCTGAACTTGCTTCCTTTATTACCAATAAAACTGCGCACAGAATCAGTAAATAAACGAAAACGTATATCATCATTAGAATAACGCGAAAATTCCTTTTTAATATTATCTGCGGAAATTTTAGCGTAAGCTGAAGTATTAGAAAGAACAATAACTGTTCCACCGTCATACAACCAATTAGCGGCAAAATTAGTTACTGCAGTTGATTTACCAGATTGACGCCCACCATCTAGTCGAAGTGTACAATACTGTTTAAGTAAGTCTTCAAATGGCGGGATATATTCGTTTTTACAAATTTCTTCTACTCTAGCATCAGAATGGTGTGTAAAAGCATTCATCAGGGATAGATAAGGACCAGTTAAAAATGTTCTCATTTTGTTCTCTCTAGGTTTGGGCCATTCCATGGCGCATGAATTGTCCATTTCTGTATTTACCCATTACCGCACTTGGGCTCGACCTTATTACAGGTTGGCGGGAATCCCTCACAGAATCATGAGGTCCAGGTTATTCCCATGTTATTTAAATGTAAATATTTTTGCCGTAATACTTATACCAGTGTGGCTTCATTAAAATTTTTTCATCGAGTCGTTGTTGACTCAACTTAATAGCTGATTTGCATGGATTATAATCATTTTTCCATTCTACTGGAATATCGCTGATGTCAGGAACTTCAGTATCTTTTATACTGAACCCGCGTTTTAAGCATTCCGTTATAATGTCCGATTGACGCTTTCGCAAAAATTCTAACTTATCGTAAAAGAAAGTAACATGACCAGAACCTAAAATAAATTTAGAAGATATTTTAAAATCTTTAACGCGCTTACCGTTTGCCACATGCTTACGAACTATACCAAAAACACGCGGCAATTCACGGTATTCTGCGATTAAATGTTGATCAGCAAGTTCAGATACTAAAGTCAAATTAATACGAGTCATTTTATCCCTCCAAGTAACTGTGAATATACTATCACAATTCTAGGAGAAAGTAAACAACTTTATAGATTTTTATACGCGTCCCAAGTGCCAGTTCTAAACGTTGCAATGACTCGTTTTGCGCGATTAGGTGTTTGATTATACCATCTACTTTTAGCTAAGTTAACTGCTGCTTCATCCCAGCGTTTTTGCTGGAGCATGCGTAAAGAATTAGTAAATCCTGCTACACCGGTTTCCCCCATTTGGAAGACCATGTTAATCAATGCACAGCGGCGAACAGCATCAAGAGAATCATAAACTGGTTTTAATTTAGCATTTCTCAGAATTCCGCGAACAGCAGCATCAACATCCTGATTAAAGAGTTTTTCGGCCTCATCTTTTGTAATTACACCATTACAATTACGCCCAATAGCTTTATCTAATTCAGATTTAGCAACACTTAGTGATGGACTTTTAGTAAGCAAATGACCGATGCCAATAGTGTAATAGCCTTCTGTGTCTTTATAGATTTTGAGTCTAAGACCTTCATCTATACGTAACATTTCAAATATATTCATAATACCTCCTAAGTATTTATAGAAGGTATTTATAAATTAAAAGAGGTTGTTCATTATTCGGTAAAGTGAAGGACCCATCACATATTGCCACTGAGTACGAGGAATAAGAGCAAAAGCATCCATCTCTGGAATCATAACGCCATCTTTATTTTCAAAATAAGACTCACAATAGCAATTTCTGAACATCTCATGCTCTACTGGAATCGTATAATAAAATAACTGTAAGTCTTTATTACTAGAATATTTAAATACACCTAGGTCTTCTAGAAGGTCTGGATTATAATTGCTAAAACCAGTCTCTTCTAAGCATTCTCTTCGTGCTGCATCTAGTGCGCTTAAATCAGAATTTTCTACGCGGCCCTTTGGAATATCCCAACGATGTGCCATCATTCCAGGCTTACGAGAACCAGTAACCCGACCCATAAATAAATCTTTATCTTCTGTCATAAAGATAATACCAGCTGATAATGTTTTCATTTTAATTTCCTGCATTCAGTGATAAAGTTATTTAAATTTTGAGCATATTTCTTTTCATCAAAAATCTTTTGTTGTCTGCGTAACCGCCATGGCATTTCAATGAACACACACCATATTCCGGATAATATTGCTGCAGTAAAAATATTAACAAATATAGTACAAAGAGCCCAATCTCCTATTCTGTCCATTGGATTTTTTCCAAAGAAGTAAAATACGAATGATGACGCAGGAAAACTAATGATATACCACAGAAGCATATTCTTATCCGTAAACCATTCAGCGTTCGTTAACTTAGCACGACCGTTTTGAATACAAACGAATTTATCGTCTGTTACAGTAGATGGCTTAACTGCTTGATATCCCATTCTAAACTCCCTAATCAACAAATTTTTCATATCTTCGGAACAGCCATTCCAATCAACTCTATCAACTGGAATGCCATCATCTCCATCATCTAAATCATACCAGCGAGTTTTTAAAATCATTTAATTTTCCTGCAATCACTCACAAACTCTTCCATTGATTCTTTTTCAATATAAGACATGTAGTTATTATATTCTTTTAATTGTATTTTGTAATCCTTTTTTCTTTGCCAATTTATTTTAAAATTATCATAATGAAAATATAAAATGATACCAAAGAATGAAAACAATGAAATAATTTTAGTATAACAAAGCTCACTCCAAACTTCTGTTATATTTACTGTGCCGTCGATGTTTAAAATAAGACAGTCAATCATTAATCCAATAAGACTACCTGCAAGAGCTGCAAATGCTGATATGGCAAGAATTAATAGTGCCTCTGGAAACGAATATTTGACTTTATTTAGTTTTGGCTTTTGCATCGTGATTCCTTAACAAATTTCATAATTTCATTAAATTCATACGCAGCAAGTTTAAGCTGATGTTCCTTTTTAATCTTTTTACACTGAGCTTTCCATTCGCGTACGCGTTTACGATAATGTCTTCCTTGATACCAGTATCCTACCCAATTTACAGGTACTAATAAAAATGGAACTACTAATGGAAGAATTAATACTAACAGAAATACTGCGTCTGATTCAATATCAGTAGTAACATCTATAACTATTCCAATAATCATTAGGATTATAAATGATACAGCTGTCACAGGACCTACTAATACATCAGTAGGAATTAGCTGGCGCTTTAATTCATACTTCAACGGTTTACTTGGAAGGTATAGTGATGGTTTTGACATATTCTCTACATTCCTTAACAAATTTTTCTAGTAATAAATCGCTTTCAAAATTGGGATTTTCTACGAATTTATCAAAAAGATCATCAACAATAGTTAAGATATTCTTTTTACTAAGAATACGTTTATTTTCATGCTTCGTTTCAGAATCAACTATAAGAGTAAAGAAATATTTCTTGCCCTGAAATTTTACCGTAGTATCAATATAGAATAAATTTAACTTTTGTAAATTACGTTTAAACCATGCGTCACTTAAACTATAAACGCCAAGATAATCATAATCGTCGTTTAAATAACATACTGTCCATTCAGGAGAAACAAAATCAGTAAATTCAACGTCAAAATCGCATGTTAATAAATGAATTGATTCAATACTGTTAATAAGTATTCCAGGACGTATTAAAGACTTTTTACCTCTAGAAAATCTTCCAGAAAGACTTTCATCAGTTTCATATGAAGAACCCCAATAATAATTACGTCCTTCTGCCATACGTTTAAGAGCATTTAATAATTGGTCTGGAACATCAACTTGTCTTTGGAATTCTTCAAACATTGAATTGAAATCACTTTGCATTTTCATTTTCATTCCTATTTACTCCAAGTAATAGGGGCCGAAGCCCCTTTATCATTATTTCAGAGAATTAATGTATTCCTGAACATCAGCAGAGGTAGTTTCAACCCCAGAAATATTGCCATTAAAGGTTTCAACTCGAGCAAGAGTATCTTCAATATCAACTTTAGTCAGTGCTGCAATTTCAACTACATCATCAGCAGTACTAATTCCAAGGGCATTCGCAGCACGAGTTTCACGGATATATTCCAATTTAACTGCAAGTTCTTGGCGAGCATCATCTAACTCAACTACTTTCTTGGCGATTTCAATTCGCATTTCAGCATAACCATCAGCTTTAGTAGTCAACTGCTCAGCTGTTCGACGATATAGTAAACCAAGTTTAGCATGCATTGTTACATCTTGACCTTCCGAAAGAAGCTTGCGAATTTCACGCTCTTTTGATTCGGCCTGCTTATTCTTTTCGACAATAAGTTCACGAATACGCTTTTCTTCATTAATAGATTTAACAGAAGCAGTTTTTAGATCTTTAATCTTATCAAGTAGTTTTGCTGCCGCAGCAGTATACTGTTCTTCAACAGATAGATTTTTAGCCATAGCAGAACCAAGTTTAGTGCGAATAAACTCAACAATTTTCTTCAGTGTGTTCATAACATTTCCTTTAGTTAATTAAGGGTTTTATAATCCGTGGGAGTATTATACTCTACTCCCAAGAGTTTGTAAACTTATTCTTCGTCCAATTCATCAATAAATTTATCGATACTATTATTAATAGACTCATCGATGATTAACAAAGCATCATCATCCATAATATTAATATTTTCTAAAGCATCAATATAAGCTTGATTGACTATAGACCATGCCCTTTGAAAATATGGGGCTTCATCATCAGGACTGAACCAACGTACACCTTCAAAGATACGTTTGGCATAATCTAACACCCATTGTACAGGCATGTTTTGAGAACGTTCGTTAAACTCTTTAAAGTCCTTAGATTCAAAAAGCTCTTCAGGATAATAATTTCTATTACAAAAATCTTTACTAAAGTTACGTTTCATAATGTTCTCCTCAAAGTTATAGGCTCATAATATCTCAATCATGAGCCTGTGTAAACTTATTTCATATTATTGAAATATTCTTCTGCGATTTCGTCGTTATCATGGTAAACTTTAGAAGACAGTTTAACATAACCTTCAGCAGTGAACATGTTAATCACAACCTTTACAGTATACCACTGACCGTCTTCATTACCCATTACTGCATAAGTTTCAAACATCGGATGGTCAGGACCGATAACTTTAATATCATTCACCGTACGACCAAAATCTTCTGAAACACATTTCATAAAGAAGTTGAACAGTTCACCGTAATTATCCATTTCATTCTCCAAGTTGTTTTCTATATCAGTAGTTGATAGTTGTATAGTACCATAGAAGAACAGTCTTGTAAACAGTTTTGTGAAAAAATTTTTAAAAAGTTTTGGGGAATTCTAGGGCAGGGAGTGGAAATCAAAGGATAGGATAATATATTATAAAGGATAGAAACTAAATGATGCCTAGAGAGGCCCGGAAAGGCCTAGATACCAAAAAGCCCCAACCTTTTGGTCGGGGCTAAGAATGTTATTTGATTTGTTTAGCAGACCAAATGCGGTCTTTAATAATTTTTTGGATGTCTTCAACATACTCTAGGTCATGAGCATGTGGATTATCTTTGAAACTATAAGCACGGGCTAACTTTTGGCCTTCGGTTTTGATTACTAAAAGCTCTTTAAGGATAGCTTCATATTTAGCGATAATTCCTTTAACGATATTTTTTTCTTGTGCCGCTTTAGGATCTGCTTTAGGAGCAGGTTTACCCGAAGCCTTTGCAAAAGCAGCGCCAGTAGCAACTAAACTTTTCCAGGCCATACTAACTGCATTTCCCGTAAATCCTTCCGCTTTCATGTCGCGTGCAAACTGGAATCGCGATTCATCAGAAGCATCTTTATAGGAATATTTACCCGCGGCAATGGCAGCTTTTGCAACAGCTTGAATTTCGGTGCTAGATGCTTCATTTAACACCGCTTCATTTAAAAATTGAGTATATGATTTCATCTTATTTCCTGTTTTAATTTGTAGATTTAATATACTAATATTTATACCAAAAAGCCCCAACCTTTCGGTCGGGGCTAAGCCTTGCGGCAACCTTGTCGGGGTTCCACCTGCTAAGGCAAGTGTTTGTACGAAACGCCGGGATTCGAACCCGGTTATTAAGTAGTTGACGCTACTCAATATTTTTAAAAGGCCATATCTCGACCATATCCGAACGTTCCGTCAAAAACGCTACTCGGCTTACGGCAAAGATATTTCCTCGAATCGATAATTCGGTGCGCCGTTTCTGCTGTGATAGTAAAGAGCCAGAACACAGTAAAACTGTGGGAGGAAACTATACTCCAGGGAACATCAGTCCGACGACTTACCGGTAGCGACCCGGTTTCTTAATATTCTTTTAAAGAATCAATATATTCACGGCGTTTACGCCACAAATCAATTGCTTCATACGCGGATTCAGCATTTCGAATTAGCCGGCATTTATGTAAAGACTTATGATTTTGATATTGTGTAGATAACGGAATTGTATCTAAAAGGTCTTTACGATCAAAATATTCGTAACCATCTAAACCAAATGAACGATTTTTGAGAAATTGCCAATGACCATATTCGTTTTCGACATAAACATAATCTGCATGCTGATAAAGCAAATTAATTACACGTTCAGAAATAACAGTATCATTATGATTAAAATAGAATGTTAAATCATGAACTACTAAATAAACATTACCTTTCATATTTTCCTCACTTATAATTGGTCGAGGCAGTAGGGATCGAACCTACGACCTAGGACTTAGAAGGTCCTTGCTCTTCCTTCTGAGCTATGCCCCGTAATTGGGGTGACCGATGGGAGTCGAACCCATGACTACGAGAATCACAATCTCGAGTTCTACCAACTGAACTACGGCCACATTAATACCTACTCCAACAATCAAGATGTCTTCACACGAAATTAAGAGAAGAGTGATCAGTTCAACCCCTATAATCGCGTCAAGTAGATATTAATGTGACAGTTGTCACAAATTTGGCGGACGTGATAGGATTCGAACCTATAACCAATCGCTTAACAGGCGATCGCTCTGCCATTGAGCTACACATCCAAATTGGTGGGGAGTGGTGGAGTCGAACCACCCGAGTCGCAATGACAATGGATTTACAGTCCACACCGCTACCTCTACGGGATAACTCCCCAAATTAATTTGGTGGCCCTGGGTGGAATTGAACCACCATCTGGCGATTATGAGTCGCTTGCTTGAACCTTCCAGCTACAGGGCCTTGGTGCTGATTGACGGAATCGAACCGCCGACCTTCTCATTACAAGTGAGTTGCTCTACCTACTGAGCTAAATCAGCAAAACTGGCGGAGGCGATAGGATTTGAACCTATGAGTCGCCGGAGCGACTGCCGGTTTTCAAGACCGGTGCATTAAACCACTCTGCCACGCCTCCAGTCTCCGTGGCAGGATTTGAACCTACGACATTCTGCTCCCAAAGCAGACGCTCTACCAAACTGAGCTACACGGAGTAAATTAAATTGGAGCGGATAATGAGAATCGAACTCACATCATCAGATTGGAAGTCTGAGGTAATACCATTATACGATATCCGCAAATTTGGTGCGAGAAGTGGGACTCGAACCCACAAGGAAATCATTCCGCAGCATTTTAAGTGCTGTGCCTTTACCAATTTGGCCATTCTCGCGCTGGGAATAAAGGACTCGAACCTTTGCATCCTGGAATCAAAATCCAGTGCCTTACCAACTTGGCTAATTCCCAATTATCATCAAAGGCTCTTAAGCAAGAACCCTTGATGATAGAGGGTATTAATCAGTGCGATATGAGTTAATAATAACAAATAATTCTTAAAGCATATTTACCATTTATAATAATACATATTTACGATGCATTCAAGACCCAAAGGATTCTTGAAAATATCATATTCAAGAGGACCTTTTTCTGTTTCAATAAAGAAATCAAAATTTACTGTATTAAATTTACGTTCTTCCTTCACTAATTTAACTTGAGAAGATGAACGGTCAATGTAAACCTTTTCAACTTCAAAACATGTTAAAATGCCATAATCATCAATCAAAGCTTTAGCCGCGTCTTGATCATATTTATATCCATTTTCAATGGATGATACTTTCGCATAAAGAATCATTATCAGCCTTCATCAACAATAGTGTGAGTATTAGCATTTACGATTTGCCACCAATCAAAGCGATTAGAATCCATCGGTTTGATTTCATTTTCTTTGATAATGTCACGGAGTTCATCTTCAGAGAATGCTTTAGCGATTAAATCGGTATACCCACCACGTGGATAATAATTATCACCTGCAAACAAAAGGAAATTTACCTTCCCGGAAGGAACATACGCTTCCTTAGGATACTTGTTTCCTGCGTGGTCAACCACTTCAATATAACGGTAAGGAATATCGGTTCTTTCAACCCATTGCCATGCCGCTGCAGGGGAATCGAAAGCATCTACACCTAAACGATTATCTTCATCTTTAGACGGATTATTTTCGTAATCCGCATATACATAATATTCAACGTTCATTATTCACCTTTAGAAATTTTATCCATAACAATAGCAATTAAACCAATTAAAAATGCTACTACAAGTGAAAACACATTTTCTGCTGTAGTCAATAATCCACATATAAATCCAACAAACATTGAAAAACTAAAAGCGGAAGCAGAAATTGCAATAGCAACATTTCGAATTAATTCACAACGTTTCATTTTATTCTCCTCAGTAGTAGATAGGGTAATAGTATCACTACCCTATCTAAAAGTAAACTTATTTTTTACGAAAAATTGATTTATTTTCTGCTGCCCATTTTTCAATAACTGCAGCAGGACCAGTAACAACAATTTTATCACCGTAATCTTCTGCGGCGAGTTGACCGAAATTATCTAATGCATCACGAAGAACTCCATGAGGCATTTCACCCATTTTATCTTTCTTGCCAGTGTAAATAAACTCAACTTTTACATCAGCAGTTTCAGCAATAAATTCTTGGTAAGTTTTCATTTTGATTTCCATTTGGTTTTGTTTTGATAGGGTAATAGTATCACAACTAAAACCCTATGTAAACAACTTTGTGAAATTATTTTAAATCTTCTAATCGTTTCTTCATCTTAGAACCATTTTTAGCAATTTCTCCTGCATCGGAGCATAATGCTAAAAGTGCTTTAACTTTAGTTTGGTCTCCTTTAAAAGATGAAGGATCGACCGCAGCAGCAAGTTCTTTAATACGAGAGAAAAGACGCTCAGCTTCAGCTAAAGCCATTCCAAGCTTTACTTCCATACCGTGGGAAGATTCAGTGATAGTAGTTTTTGTAGCAAACTCTTTGAAAGTTTTCATTTTTATTTTCCTAATTAATTTTGATGAGGTAATAGTATCACTACCTCATCAGTATGTAAACAACTTTGTGAAATTATTTTAAATCATCTGCCCAATCGAGTTTAAGAGGCTCTTTGTATTCACGGTCAAGTACAACCGGAATTTGTACATCACCGCTAAATGATAAGGGCCCAACATTATAAGACAATGTTATATGCGGTGTGTAATCATCAAAATCGTGTGTAGCACCTAGTGCCCGCGCATACATGTGTCGACAGCGCAGATATTCAGAATCTAGCACAAGTACAAGAGTCGATCCATCTTGTGTTTTCCACACTTCTAAATGTCCAGAAGAAGCTACTTCAAAACTTCCACTCGATGGAACATATGGAACATTTACTCTTGAATAACATATAGTCGAATGAATTTTTTCTCTAGGAACTGGATTAGGAACACGTAAAGAGCGCTGGAGTTCTTCCAGCGCGTCAAGTGTTAATTCTGAAAACTTAGCTGCTACATAAAGACCCGTTGAAAAGTCTTTAAATTCCATCATTCTTCATCTGCAGATTCAGCAGTAAGATTCTTGACAGCTTCAACGATTTCTTCAACTTTAATAGTATCGCCAGTGATACCTACTGCATGAGCAATTTCAGCCAAAGTTCCTTGCAGAATTTTGGATTCTTCCATCAGACGAGCCGCTTGGTCCTGCGTATCAAGAATACGAGATTTCAGAGTTACGATTTCAGCAGACAGTTTTTGTTCAATAGTTTGTTCAGACATTATAGTACCTTTAGTGTATTTTTAATTTTAGAAAAAAGTTCTTCAAGAGAACCATCGTTTGTAATTACTAAATCGCCATCACGAATTGGCAATCCAGCTTCTGTAATATGTGTATCATTGGATTTTTGACCAGGACGAACTACATGAATTACTGTAGCACCCATCGCCCTAGCCGCATCCATTTCATGATCTTGACGGGTATCAGGAACGATATAATAATCATAACCTGAGTTAAATTTATCAAGATAATCTAAAGCAAATAATTTTACCCAGTACATGCGGTCGAAGTTATTAACAATCAAATCCGTACCTAGGGCTTGCATCAGACGACGGACTGACCATTGATCTTCAATATTATTTATAACGTCAATAATCTTGTTAAATGCTACGGAATTAACTGATTCTTGTCCTTCGTCATCAAAAACAAACACACCTTTAATTGGGCTTTTACCATTAAGATAGCAAAATGCTTGTTCCATAATCGTGATTACTTCTAATTTAGTTAGATTTAAATTAGTCTCACGATCATAGTCAATTCCTTCAAACTCTTTACGAGTTAAGCAAGGATAGTCGGTATTTGCTGCAAATACTCCCCATGCATAAGCCAATGCATCCTTAATAGGACCAGCAAGTTGGTATTTAACTGCAGAATAATTGCTCATGATAAAATCAGCAGTAGTATCTTTTCCACTACGCTTTACACCGCTTAAAAAGATTAGTTTCATATGTTTCTCCTCAAATTTAGTTAAGATTATAACACATGAAACTGAAGCATTAAACTTCCGCTATAATTTTTCCATCTTTTTCTACTTGAAAATACGTATAAGGAATCGTTGCTGTACATACTAAAGCCGGGTCTGAATCTTCTGTGTAGCTAAATTCTACTTCAGATAGGTCAGAAACCCAAGGCTTATAAAAATTTATTGACATCACGATTTCAGTTTTGCTATTATCTAAAATGTAAAGCGTAATGTATTCAGGACCTGTTTTTTGGGCAGTATTTTCACCTGTAAGATAGTTGCTAGTTCCTAGCATCCATTCATACATTCCTATCCATGACTTAAGTTCTTCATCAACTATAAATCTCACGATGAGTGGATCGTACTCAAATGTAGCACCTGGACGTTGTGCTCGGCCCAGTCCAAACGGCCCAGTCACGGTATCAGTAACAGGTATTCTAATTCCTGGAATAGGAACTGACTGAGCATTTAAAGTAAAAGCAGATGTAGTATTACTATGTGGTATTGATACTACAAAGTTAGTTGTATTTGCTTGGTTAAAAATTTGTTGCAGTGCTTGCGACATATATTCCTCATAATGCTTTATAAATGTTGGTGGTATAATGGGTCTAAGTCCCTTCCATTCAATTCCAATTAGAACAAACAATAGAAAAGAATGGAAGATAATAGAATTAGATATTTGACCAGACTTTGTTTGCAGAGAAACGTTTTCCTTTTGAAACGAACTGCTGAAGTGGCATCAACACAACGTTCGCCCAGTCTTTCGGGGCGATTTCAACAAGGCTACCCATAATATTACCAGGTATATATGCCTTAATCATTTGGTCTGCACCCCTAAATCCTTTCACTTGACTCCAATCAATTTTTAATTTCGTTTTATTAGTAATAGTAGGTGTATTTGAATATTGCTTTAAAAGCTCTTCTAGAAACTGTTGACGAGCTTTAGGTGGAATATAGTGCAAGTTCAATCCGTACATTAAATTATGCTTACCTAAACCAAGGTAAATTATCAAAGGAAATTTATCCCAGTAAGGAAGAGTTTCCTTGTGTTTAGCATCATAAGCAAAAGCATATATTCGTCCCGGCTGCGGGCGAACAACCTTATGTCCTTTTACTTGCTTAATAGTTTCAGCAAACCACTTTCTGGTTTTATTATTAATTGCTGCGCCTTCATTACGAATTTTATCGCGCAATGTTTGTCTGAATGAATTTATCATAAGCAGTTGTCTTTCTTGCTTATTGAGTTTATTCATTGGTTTTGATTCAAGCTTTTGAATCTTTTCAGCCGTTTTAATTCCTGAAGCATATTTTGACATTGCTGAAGTAAACGTAGAGTATTTGATTCCTCTTTCTTCAGCAAATTGCTTTCCTGTCATTCCTTTTGCTTTGGCCTTTTTATATTCAAGACCTATCTGAATCCATTTCTTTTCGTTTAATGATTGCTTAACCTTTGGAACTTGGGGAGTGCTTTCATTAATTATTTGAAAAATAGCCATTATGCCCCCTTAAAGCCAAGAGCTCGTAATCCATCTTCTGTTAAAATTCTAAATTTTATTCCACGCTTTTCAGCTAAAGCTTGCGCTGCTTTCCATTTGTCGGTATTAACGGAATATGTATAAATTTCATTCATAAATCTTTTCTTCGCTGCGGTTGTTAGATGTGCTGGTTTAACTGGTGGTTGTGTTTCTTTTTTAGGTTTTATTTCAATAAAAAATTCTTGTCCAGAAGAATCTTTCATCCAAATATCCATGAAGTATCTACGTTTTTTCCCTTCTGCATTACAAAAATAAGGAATTACTGCTGTTTCACTACCCCATGCAATAATTTCTGGATTTTTATCTAACCATTCAAAAAAGAATTTTTCCCAATTTGATCTATACGTAATTTTTTTAGGGTCACCTCTATACTTTGATATATTTTTAGGAACCCATTTTCCAGAATATGCCATTGGATTCTCCTTATAAATAGATAATATATTTATAAACAGGAGGGCCCATGCTCTTTACATTTTTTGATCCGATTGAATATGCGGCCAAAACGGTGAATAAAAACGCGCCGACTATTCCTATGACAGATATTTTTAGAAACTATAAAGACTATTTTAAACGCGCTCTTGCGGGATACCGCTTACGTACTTATTATATCAAAGGTTCACCACGCCCGGAAGAATTAGCAAATACTATATATGGAAATCCACAGTTGTATTGGGTTTTATTGATGTGTAATGATAATTATGACCCGTATTATGGATGGATTACTTCGCAAGAAGCTGCTTATCAAGCATCTATACAAAAATACAAAAATGTAGGTGGAGACCAAATAGTATATCATGTGAATGAGAACGGTGAAAAATTTTATAATTTAATATCATACGATGATAATCCATATGTTTGGTATGATAAAGGTGATAAAGCTAGAAAATATCCTCAATATGAAGGAGCACTTGCTGCTGTTAATACGTATGAAGATGCTGTTCTTGAAAATGAAAAACTTCGTCAAATAAAAATAATAGCAAAATCAGACATTAATTCATTTATGAACGACCTTATACGTATAATGGAGAAATCTTATGGAAATGATAAGTAATAACCTTAATTGGTTTGTTGGTGTTGTTGAAGATAGAATGGACCCATTAAAATTAGGTCGTGTTCGTGTTCGTGTGGTTGGTCTGCATCCACCTCAAAGAGCACAAGGCGATGTAATGGGTATTCCAACTGAAAAATTACCATGGATGTCAGTTATTCAACCTATAACTTCTGCAGCAATGTCTGGAATTGGAGGTTCTGTTACTGGACCGGTAGAAGGAACTAGAGTTTATGGTCATTTTTTAGACAAATGGAAAACTAACGGAATTGTCCTTGGCACGTATGGTGGAATAGTTCGCGAAAAACCGAATAGACTTGAAGGATTTTCTGACCCAACTGGGCAATATCCTAGACGTTTAGGAAATGATACTAATGTATTAAACCAAGGCGGAGAAGTAGGATATGATTCGTCTTCTAACATTATCCAAGATAGTAACTTAGACACTGCAATAAATCCCGATGATAGACCACTATCAGAGATTCCAACCGATGATAATCCAAATATGTCAATGGCTGACATGCTTCGCCGTGATGAAGGATTAAGACTAAAAGTTTATTGGGATACTGAAGGATATCCGACAATTGGTATTGGTCATCTTATCATGAAGCAGCCAGTTCGTGATATGGCTCAAATTAATAAAGTTTTATCAAAACAAGTTGGTCGTGAAATTACTGGAAACCCAGGTTCTATTACGATGGAAGAGGCGACGACTTTATTTGAACGTGATTTGGCTGATATGCAACGGGACATTAAATCACATTCTAAAGTAGGACCAGTCTGGCAAGCTGTCAACCGTTCTCGTCAAATGGCGTTAGAAAATATGGCATTTCAAATGGGTGTTGGCGGTGTAGCTAAATTTAACACAATGTTAACTGCTATGTTAGCCGGAGATTGGGAAAAAGCATATAAAGCCGGTCGTGATTCATTGTGGTATCAACAAACAAAAGGCCGTGCATCCCGTGTTACCATGATTATTCTTACGGGGAATTTGGAATCATATGGTGTTGAAGTGAAAACCCCGGCTAGGTCTCTATCAGCAATGGCTGCTACTGTAGCTAAATCTTCTGACCCGGCTGACCCTCCTATTCCAAATGACTCGAGAATTTTATTCAAAGAACCAGTTTCTTCATATAAAGGTGAATATCCTTATGTGCATACAATGGAAACTGAAAGCGGACATATTCAGGAATTTGATGATACTCCTGGGCAAGAACGATACAGATTAGTTCATCCGACTGGAACTTATGAAGAAGTATCACCGTCAGGAAGAAGAACAAGAAAAACTGTCGATAATTTGTATGATATAACCAACGCTGATGGTAATTTTTTGGTAGCCGGTGATAAAAAGACTAACGTCGGTGGATCAGAAATTTATTACAACATGGATAATCGTCTTCACCAAATAGATGGAAGCAATACAATATTTGTACGTGGCGATGAAACTAAGACAGTTGAAGGCAATGGAACTATCCTAGTTAAAGGTAATGTTACTATTGTAGTTGAAGGTAATGCTGACATTACAGTTAAAGGAGATGCTACCACTTTAGTTGAAGGAAATCAAACTAACACAGTAAATGGAAATCTTTCTTGGAAAGTTGCTGGGACAGTTGATTGGGACGTTGGTGGTGATTGGACAGAAAAAATGGCATCTATGAGTTCTATTTCATCTGGTCAATACACAATTGATGGATCGAGGATTGACATTGGCTAATATACTTCCAATGAGCGCTGATTTAGGAGAATCCATGGAAGGTTCTTCTATCGACGTCACCTTTACCGCTCAATTAGAAACAGGTGAAACGTTAATATCTATAAATATAACTAGTTACGAAGAAACTCCTGGGGTTTTAGTAGAAGAAAATCGCTTATATGGAACATATGAATCTGTATTTGGTTTCGGAAATGACGCGTTGAAATATCGTTTAGGCGATGAATTTAAAACCGCTGCTTCATGGGAAGAACTTCCTACTGATTCTGACACTCAGTTGTATTTGTGGAAAGCTCCTCAGAATCTCCAGAAGACATTCACTTACGAAGTAACATTAATATATGACTACCAAGAACAAAGTGAATCTGGGGGTTCTGGCAGTAATTCTAGGTCATCTTCTGATACTACTGAACCAACAGATCCTCCTGCTCCAGTAAGAAAAACTCTTGTTAAAAATTACACAAAAACTATAGTTGGAAATTGGAGTCGTTGGGCTAATAAATTAAGAAGCTATGTGTATGAGAGGTCATAGATGTCAGGATTAAGTTATGATAAGTGTGTTACTGCCGGCCATGAAGCATGGCCTCCAACAGTTGTGAATGCTACACAAAGTAAAGTATTCACTGGAGGAATTGCTGTTCTCGTAGCAGGTGATCCAATTACAGAACATACAGAAATTAAAAAGCCATATGAAACACATGGCGGAGTGACACAACCCAGAACTTCTAAGGTATATGTCACTGGAAAGAAAGCTGTTCAAATGGCTGATCCAATATCATGCGGTGATACTGTGGCTCAGGCATCATCTAAAGTATTCATTAAATAGGATTTAAAATGGCAAATACCCCTGTAAATTATCAATTAACAAGAACAGCAAATGCTATTCCCGAGATATTCGTCGGGGGTACGTTTGCTGAAATAAAACAAAACCTCATTGAATGGCTTAATGGCCAAAATGAATTTTTGGATTATGATTTTGAAGGCTCAAGATTAAACGTTCTGTGTGACCTTTTGGCTTATAATACATTGTACATTCAGCAGTTTGGTAATGCTGCTGTGTATGAAAGCTTTATGCGTACTGCTAACTTACGAAGTTCAGTTGTTCAAGCTGCACAAGATAACGGATATTTACCTACTTCAAAATCCGCTGCGCAGACCGAAATTATGTTAACATGCACCGACGCATTGAATAGGAATTACATTACTATTCCTCGCGGAACTCGCTTTTTAGCATATGCAAAAGATACTTCTGTTAATCCATATAACTTCGTTTCTACCGAAGACGTTATTGCTATTCGTGATAAAAATAACCAATATTTTCCGCGTTTAAAATTGGCTCAGGGACGTATAGTAAGAACTGAAATCATTTATGATAAATTAACACCTATTATCATTTATGATAAAAATATTGATAGAAACCAGGTTAAATTATACGTTGATGGAGCGGAATGGATTAACTGGACAAGAAAGTCAATGGTTCATGCTGGTTCTACATCAACAATTTACTACATGCGTGAAACTATTGATGGAAACACTGAATTCTATTTTGGCGAAGGTGAAATTTCCGTTAATGCTTCTGAAGGAGCTCTAACTGCTAACTATATTGGAGGTCTTAAACCTACCCAGAACTCTACGATTGTTATTGAGTACATCAGTACTAATGGTGCTGACGCGAACGGAGCAGTCGGATTTTCATACGCAGATACATTAACAAATATAACTGTCATCAATATTAATGAAAATCCAAACGGTGACCCAGATTTTGTTGGGGCAGATGGCGGCGGTGATCCAGAAGATATTGAGCGTATTCGCGAATTGGGTACTATTAAACGCGAAACCCAGCAACGCTGCGTAACTGCGACTGACTATGATACATTCGTTTCAGAGAGATTTGGTTCTATTATTCAAGCAGTTCAGACTTTCACTGATTCTACTAAACCTGGTTATGCATTTATTGCTGCTAAACCTAAATCAGGTCTGTATTTAACTACTGTACAGCGCGAAGATATTAAAAATTATCTCAAAGACTATAATTTAGCTCCTATTACGCCATCAATTATTTCTCCTAATTATCTTTTTATTAAGACTAATTTAAAAGTCACATATGCTTTAAATAAGCTGCAAGAATCCGAACAGTGGCTCGAAGGTCAAATAATTGATAAAATTGATCGTTATTATACCGAAGACGTAGAAATTTTTAATTCATCTTTCGCTAAATCTAAGATGTTGACATATGTAGATGATGCAGATCATTCTATCATTGGCTCATCAGCGACAATTCAAATTGTTCGTGAAGTACAAAACTTCTATAAAACGCCTGAAGCAGGTATTAAATACAATAATCAAATAAAAGATCGTTCTATGGAATCTAATACGTTTTCATTTAATTCTGGACGAAAGGTTGTAAATCCTGATACTGGTTTAGAAGAAGATGTATTATATGATGTTCGTATAGTATCAACAGACCGAGATTCTAAAGGAATTGGTAAAGTTATTATTGGTCCATTTGCTTCTGGCGATGTTACAGAAAATGAAAACATTCAGCCATATACAGGCAATGATTTTAATAAATTAGCAAATTCTGATGGACGCGACAAATACTATGTTATCGGTGAAATAAATTATCCGGCTGACATGATTTATTGGAATATCGCTAAAATTAATTTAACATCTGAAAAATTTGAGGTTCAGACTATTGAATTATATTCTGACCCAACCGATGATGTTATCTTTACCCGTGATGGTTCACTGATTGTATTTGAAAATGATTTACGTCCGCAATACTTAACTATCGATTTGGAGCCTATATCACAATGACAGTAAAAGCACCTTCAGTCACTAGTCTCAGAATTTCCAAGTTATCCGCAAATCAGGTGCAAGTACGCTGGGATGACGTTGGTGCTAATTTCTACTATTTTGTAGAAATCGCTGAGACAAAAACAGACTCGGGGGAAAATCTCCCGAGTGATCAATATCGTTGGATTAATTTAGGATATACAGCAAACAATAGTTTCTTTTTTGATGATGCTGATCCACTAACATCATACATTATCAGAGTAGCTACAGCTGCACAAGATTTTGAGCAATCTGATTGGATTTATACCGAAGAGTTTGAAACTTTTGCTACAAATGCTTACACATTTCAAAACATGATTGAAATGCAATTAGCCAATAAATTCATTCAGGAAAAATTTACTCTTAACAATTCTAATTATGTCAATTTTAATAATGACACTATAATGGCTGCATTGATGAATGAATCGTTCCAATTCAGCCCATCATATGTTGATGTTTCATCAATCAGTAATTTTATTATTGGTGAAAATGAGTATCATGAAATACAAGGTTCCATTCAGCAAGTATGTAAGGATATTAACCGAGTTTATTTGATGGAATCAGAAGGGATTCTATATCTTTTTGAGCGTTATCAACCCGTGGTTAAAGTATCTAATGATAAAGGACAAACCTGGAAAGCTGTGAAGCTCTTCAATGACCGTGTAGGATATCCTTTATCTAAGACAGTATATTACCAATCTGCGAACACAACATACGTTCTAGGATACGACAAGATTTTCTATGGCCGTAAATTGACTGACGTTAGATGGTCAGCAGATGATGTCAGATTCAGTTCGCAGGATATAACATTTGCTAAACTTGGCGACCAGTTACATTTAGGATTTGATGTAGAAATCTTTGGTACTTATGCGACTTTACCAGCGAATGTATATCGTATAGCTGAAGCCATTACTTGTACGGATGATTATATCTATGTTGTTGCCAGAGATAAAGTTAGATATATAAAAACGAGTAATGCACCTATAGATTCTGACCCGTTATCACCAACATACTCGGAAAGACTTTTTGAACCTGATACAATGACTATAACTGGAAATCCTAAAGCAGTATGCTATAAAATGGATTCTATCGGTGATAAAGTTTTTGCTCTTATTATTGGTGAAGTTGAAACATTAAATGCCAATCCGAGAACTTCAAAAATAATTGATTCTGCTGATAAAGGAATATATGTTTTAAATCATGACGAAAAAACATGGAAAAGAGTTTTCGGTAATACCGAAGAAGAAAGAAGACGTATTCAACCTGGATACGCAAACATGTCAACTGACGGTAAATTAGTTTCTCTATCTTCGAGTAATTTTAAATTTTTAAGTGATAATATTGTTAATGACTCTGAAACTGTGGTGAAATATCAGTTAATCGGTGCCGTTAAATATGAATTTCCTCGTGAATGGTTAGCTGATAAGCATTATCATATGATGGCATTTATAGCAGATGAAAAGTCTGATTGGGAAACTTTTACGCCTCAGCCAATGAAATACTATGCAGAACCATTCTTTAACTGGTCTAAAAAGTCTAATACACGGTGCTGGATAAACAACTCTAATAGAGCTGTAGTAGTTTATGCTGATTTAAAATACACTAAAGTTATAGAAAATATTCCGGAAACATCACCAGATAGATTAGTTCATGAATACTGGGATGATGGTGATTGTACGATAGTAATGCCAAATGTTAAATTCACGGGATTTAAAAAATATGCGTCTGGGGTGCTTTTTTATAAATCTTCTGGTGAAATAATTTCTTACTATGATTTTAACTATCGTGTGAGAGATACAGTAGAAATTATTTGGAAGCCGACTGGAGTATTTTTAAAAGCATTTTTACAAAACCAAGAGCATGAGACTCCTTGGTCACCAGAAGAAGAGCATGGATTAGCTGATCCTGATTTAAGACCATTAATTGGCACAATGATGCCTGATTCTTATTTGTTGCAGGATTCGAATTTTGAGGCATTTTGCGAAGCATATATTCAGTATCTTTCTGATGGATATGGAACTCAGTATAACAATTTACGAAATTTAATTCGTAACCAATATCCACGAGAAGAGCATGCGTGGGAATATTTGTGGTCAGAGATATATAAAAGAAACATTTATTTAAATGCTGATAAACGTGATGCTGTTGCGAGATTCTTTGAATCACGTAGCTATGATTTTTATTCTACTAAAGGAATTGAAGCATCATACAAGTTTCTTTTTAAAGTTCTTTATAATGAAGAAGTTGAAATTGAAATTGAATCTGGGGCCGGTACTGAATATGACATAATCGTTCAATCTGATTCTTTGACTGAAGATTTAGTAGGACAAACGATTTATACGGCAACAGGAAGATGTAATGTTACTTATATAGAAAGAAGTTATTCTAATGGTAAATTGCAATGGACCGTAACTATTCATAATCTTTTGGGAAGATTAATTGCTGGTCAAGAAGTTAAAGCAGAAAGACTCCCTAGTTTTGAAGGCGAAATTATTCGTGGAGTTAAAGGAAAGGATTTGCTTCAAAACAATATAGACTATATTAATAGAAGTAGATCATACTATGTAATGAAAATTAAATCCAATTTACCTTCTTCCCGCTGGAAATCTGACGTTATTCGTTTTGTTCATCCAGTAGGATTTGGATTTATAGCAATTACCCTTTTAACGATGTTTATTAATGTTGGTTTAACTCTTAAACACACAGAGACAATAATTAATAAATATAAAAACTATAAATGGGATTCTGGATTGCCTACTGAATATGCTGATAGAGTAGCTAAATTAACTCCAACCGGTGAAATTGAGCATGATTCAGTAACAGGCGAAGCAATTTATGAGCCTGGCCCAATGGCTGGTGTAGAATATCCTCTTCCTGATGACTATAATGCTGAAAATAATAATTCAATATTTCAAGGTCAATTGCCGTCTGAACGACGTAAATTAATGAGTCCTTTATTTGATGCATCTGGAACAACATTTGCGCAATTTAGAGATTTAGTTAATAAACGTCTAAAAGATAATATAGGAAATCCAAGAGACCCTGAAAATCCAACACAGGTTAAAATAGATGAATGATTCAAGTGTTATCTATCGTGCGATAGTTACTTCAAAATTTAGAACAGAAAAAATGTTGAATTTTTATAATTCAATTGGAAGTGGTCCGGATAAAAACACTATCTTTATCACATTTGGAAGATCAGAACCGTGGTCATCAAATGAAAATGAGGTGGGCTTTGCCCCACCTTATCCAACCGATTCTGTATTAGGCGTAACTGACATGTGGACGCATATGATGGGAACAGTAAAGGTTCTTCCATCAATGCTTGACGCAGTTATTCCTCGTCGAGATTGGGGAGATACTAGATATCCGGATCCATACACATTTAGAATTAACGATATTGTAGTGTGTAACTCAGCTCCTTACAACGCTACTGAATCAGGCGCAGGCTGGTTAGTATATCGTTGTTTAGATGTTCCTGATACTGGAATGTGTTCAATCGCATCTTTAACTGATAAGGATGAATGCCTTAAATTAGGCGGAAAATGGACACCTTCTGTTAGGTCAATGACTCCTCCTGAAGGTCGAGGAGATGCTGAAGGAACAATTGAACCTGGGGACGGGTATGTATGGGAATATCTTTTTGAGATTCCACCCGATGTATCTATAAATAGATGCACGAATGAATATATTGTGGTTCCTTGGCCTGAGGAATTAAAAGAAGACCCGACTAGATGGGGATATGAAGATAATCTCACTTGGCAACAAGATGATTTTGGATTAATTTACCGGGTTAAGGCAAATACTATCCGTTTTAAAGCATATTTAGATTCAGTTTATTTTCCTGATGCTGCATTGCCAGGAAATAAAGGATTTAGACAAATATCAATAATCACGAATCCTCTTGAAGCTAAAGCTCATCCAAATGACCCAAACGTTAAAGCTGAAAAGGATTATTATGACCCAGAAGATTTAATGAGGCATTCGGGCGAAATGATTTATATGGAAAATAGGCCACCTATTATTATGGCAATGGATCAAACAGAAGAAATCAATATTCTGTTTACATTTTAAATTAAGGGAGCCCATGGGCTCCCTTTTTCTTTATAAATACTATAAACTCATAAGGAAACCGCTATGTTCATTCAAGAACCAAAGAAATTGATTGATACCGGCGAAATTGGTAACGCTTCTACTGGTGATATCTTATTCGACGGTGGTAATAAAATTAATAGTGATTTTAACGCAATTTATAATGCGTTTGGCGATCAGCGTAAAATGGCAGTAGCAAATGGCACTGGAGCAGATGGTCAAATTATCCATGCTACTGGGTATTATCAAAAACACTCTATTACAGAGTACGCAACTCCAGTGAAAGTTGGCACTAGACATGATATTGATACCTCTACTGTAGGTGTTAAAGTTATTATTGAAAGAGGCGAACTCGGCGATTGTGTTGAATTCATTAACTCTAATGGATCAATATCAGTTACTAATCCTTTAACAATTCAAGCTATTGATTCAATTAAAGGTGTTTCAGGTAATTTAGTAGTAACTAGCCCATATAGTAAAGTAACTTTACGCTGTATTTCATCTGATAATTCTACATCGGTTTGGAATTATTCTATTGAAAGTATGTTTGGACAAAAGGAATCACCAGCTGAAGGTACATGGAATATTTCTACATCCGGATCAGTTGATATTCCACTATTTCATCGCACTGAATACAATATGGCTAAATTGTTAGTTACGTGCCAATCGGTAGATGGAAGAAAAATTAAAACGGCAGAAATAAATATTCTTGTAGATGCTGTTAATTCAGAAGTCATTTCTTCTGAATATGCTGTCATGCGGGTTGGAAATGAAACAGAAGAAGACGAAATCGCTAATATTGCATTTAGTATTAAAGAAAATTATGTAACGGCAACTATAAGTTCTTCAACTGTCGGTATGAGAGCAGCAGTTAAAGTTATCGCTACGCAGAAAATCGGGGTGGCTCAATAATGAAACAAAATATTAATATCGGTAATGTTGTAGATGATGGTACCGGTGACTACCTGCGTAAAGGTGGTATAAAAATAAATGAAAACTTTGATGAGCTTTATTACGAGCTTGGTGATGGAGATGTTCCATATTCAGCCGGTGCCTGGAAAACTTATAATGCTTCATCAGGACAAACATTAACAGCAGAATGGGGAAAATCATATGCTATTAACACTTCATCTGGAAGAGTAACTCTACAACTTCCTAAAGGAACCGTTAATGATTATAATAAAGTAATTAAAGCTAGGGATGTATTTGCAACATGGAATGTTAATCCAGTTACTCTAGTAGCCGCTTCTGGTGATACTATTAAAGGATCATCGTCATCAGTTGAAATTAATGTTCAATTTAGCGATTTAGAGTTAGTTTATTGTGCTCCAGGACGTTGGGAATATGTCAAAAACAAACAAATTGACAAAATTATTAGTTCAGATATTAGTAATGTAGCACGTAAAGAATTTTTAGTCGAAGTTCAAGGACAAACAGACTTTTTAGATGTTTTCCGCGGAACTAGCTATAATGTTAATAACATCCGAGTAAAACACCGTGGTAATGAATTATATTACGGCGATGTATTTAGTGAAAACAGTGACTTTGGCTCTCCCGGAGAAAATGAAGGAGAATTGATTCCTCTTGATGGATTTAATATTAGGTTAAGACAGCCTTGTAATATTGGTGACACTGTTCAAATTGAAACATTTATGGATGGTGTATCACAATGGAGAAGTTCATATACAAGACGCCAAATAAAAGTACTGGATTCAAAACTAACGTCAAAAACGTCTTTAGAAGGAAGTATTTACGTTACTGATTTATCAACAATGAAATCAATTCCATTTTCTGCATTTGGATTAATTCCTGGAGAACCTATTAATCCTAATTCTCTTGAAGTTCGTTTTAATGGAATTTTACAACAACAAGCTGGAACAGCAGGATATCCTCTGTTTTTGTGTGAAGGTGCTAACTCAGATACGCAAGCAGGATGTATATCTCTTGGTGGTGAATGGAAAGAATCGAACACAGATTATTCTATAGAATATGAAGATGGAAAACCTGTCAGTCTTTTATTTGATAGAAAATTTGAATCAGGTGATATAATCGTTATAACATGGTTTAATAATGATTTAGGAACTCTTTTAGAAAAAGATGACATTATTGAATTAACTGATGACCGTTATGTTAGTAAAGGATCATCTACTGAAGTTACTGGGGATGTAGCCTTAACAGATTTTGATAAAATCGGTTGGCCAAATGTTGAAAAAGTTGATTCTTATACTAGAACGTATAATTCAATATCATCTATTTTCGACAGCATTTATCCTGTTGGTTCAATTTATGAAAATGCTATAAACCCAAATAATCCGGTGACTTATATGGGATTTGGTTCATGGAAATTATTTGGTAAAGGACAAGTTTTAGTAGGATGGAATGATGATGTTACGGATCCAAACTTTGCTTTAAACAATAATGATTTAGATTCTAGCGGAAATCCTTCACATACTGCCGGTGGAACAGTTGGTACAACATCAGTAACGCTTGAAAACGCAAATCTTCCTGCGACTAAAACTGATGAAAGAGTTTTAATTGAAGACGAAAATGGATCAGTTATTATTGGAGGATGTCAATATGACCCAGACGAAACTGGTCCTATATATACAAAATATCGTGAAGACTACGCAACAACAAACTCTTCACATACTCCTCCTACTAATATTAGTAATATTCAACCGTCTATTACTGTATACCGTTGGATAAGGATTGCATAATGAGTTTACTTAATAATAAAGCGGGAGTTATTTCCCGCTTAGCAGATTTTCTTGGTTTTAGAACTAAGAAAAATGATATTTCGGTTATGAATAATCAGCCGGTAGGCGCTGTAACAATTTCACAAATAGCAAAAGGTTTTTATGACTCAAATGTAGAATCTGCTATCAATGATGTTAGAAATATGGCAGAGCAACAGGTTGGAGCTGTATTAATTAATATAAGCGGCGTATCTCCTACTGGCGTGCAACAAACCGACTATTGGTCATTTGAAGGAACTGTTACTGATACTTCAGCCAAACCAGGTGACCCAGTTATTGTTAACATGTTTGGTATTCCAGTTAAAGCTACTAATGGAATGACTTCAATTGAATTTACTAGAGCTGTTAGAACAGCTCTACAGGAAATGGTTGTAAAATTTATTGCAATTGATTCATTTGAAGACCATCCTACCATAGGGAATAAAATACAAGTTAAGTATTTAGATAACCAAGAACATATCTTAGAACAATACTCTGATAAAGGAATTACTTTCAAACAAGAAATAATTTCTCCTTCTAAACCCGGGTATGGAACTTGGCAATTATTAGGTGCGCAAACTGTTACGCTAGATAGTCACACACAACCTACAGTATTTTATTATTTTGAGAGAATAGCATGAGTAACAATACATATCAGCACGTATCAAATGAATCAAAATATGTTAAATTCGATCCTACTGGATCGAATTTTCCTGGCACTGTTACGACAGTACAGTCTGCATTATCAAAAATAAGTAATATCGGCGTAAATGGTATTCCTGATGCAACTATGGAAGTTAAAGGAATAGCAATGATTGCATCAGAGCAAGAGGTTTTAGATGGAACAAATAATTCTAAAATCGTTACACCAGCTACATTAGCAACAAGATTATTGTATCCAAATGCTACTGAAACTAAATATGGTTTAACGCGCTATTCAACAAATGAAGAAACATTAGAAGGCTCAGATAATAATTCATCAATAACGCCGCAAAAACTGAAATACCATACTGATGATGTGTTCCGAAATAGATATTCATCTGAGTCATCAAACGGGGTTATTAAAATATCATCTACGCCTGCGGCTTTGGCTGGTGTTGATGATACTACGGCGATGACTCCGCTAAAAACCCAAAAACTCGCAATAAAATTAATTTCACAAATAGCTCCTTCCGAAGATACTGCATCAGAATCTGTGAGAGGTGTGGTTCAATTATCAACTGTTGCGCAAACTCGTCAAGGAACTCTCCGCGAAGGATATGCAATTTCTCCGTATACCTTTATGAATTCTGTTGCAACACAAGAATATAAGGGTGTTATACGTTTAGGAACACAATCGGAAATTAACAGTAATTTAGGAGATGTTGCAGTAACAGGTGAAACACTAAATGGTCGAGGAGCTACTGGTTCTATGCGTGGAGTAGTTAAATTAACGACGCAAGCCGGTATTGCCCCTGAAGGTGATAGTTCTGGAGCATTAGCGTGGAACGCAGATGTAATTAATACGCGTGGTGGACAAACTATTAATGGTTCTTTAAATTTAGACCATCTTACAGCAAACGGAATTTGGTCGCGCGGCGGAATGTGGAAAAATGGCGATCAACCTGTTGCCACTGAAAGATATGCGTCCGAACGGGTTCCGGTTGGAACTATTATGATGTTTGCAGGTGATTCAGCACCTCCAGGTTGGTCTATGTGTCACGGTGGAACCGTGTCAGGTGACCAATTTCCTGATTATAGAAACGTAGTTGGAACAAGATTTGGTGGTGATTGGAATAATCCTGGTATTCCTGATATGCGAGGTCTTTTCGTCAGAGGAGCCGGCACAGGCGGTCATATTTTAAATCAACGAGGACAAGATGGTTATGGAAAGGATAGACTTGGCGTAGGATGTGACGGAATGCATGTTGGTGGTGTTCAAGCACAACAAATGTCATACCATAAACACGCCGGTGGTTGGGGGGAATATAACAGAAGTGAAGGCCCATTTGGCGCGTCTGTTTATCAAGGATATCTTGGAACTAGAAGATATTCCGACTGGGATAATGCTTCATACTTCACTAATGATGGATTTGAATTAGGCGGACCGAGAGATGCCCTTGGTACACTTAATCGTGAAGGATTAATTGGTTATGAAACTAGACCATGGAATATATCATTAAACTATATTATTAAAGTTCATTACTAAGGATTACAAATGATTGAATTAAAAGATTTACCTTTTGTTGATAGCGTTCCTGACGAAGGTCAGGAACGTATTTCATGGATTAAAAATGGTGAAGAAATACTAGGAGCTAGCACTAAGTATGGAAACGATGGATCAATGAATAGACCAATTGTTTCCGTGTTTAAAAACGTCGAGGTTCTTGATGAAAATGTGGGAATTCTTAAAACTGCCATTGAAACATCGCAGAAAGATATTAAAACAATTCAAGGAGTTTTAGATGTATCAGGAGATATAGAAGCACTATCGCAGATCAGTGTTAATAAAAATGACATATCAAATTTAAAGACACTTACTAATGAACACACTGATATATTAACTGGAACTAATAATACAGTTGACAAAATTATTGCTGATATAGGTCCATTTAATGATGAAGAAAATTCTGTTTATAGAACGATTAGAAATGATTTATTGTGGATTAAACAAGAACTAGGGCAATATTCTGGCCAAGACATTAACGGTCTTCCTGTTGTTGGTAATGCTAGCACAGGAATGAAACATAGAATAATAACAAATAGTACATTATTATCTTCACAAGGCATTCGTTTAAGTGAATTAGAAAATAAATTTACTGAATCTGACGTAGGATCATTGACGGTTGAAGTTGGTAAATTACGCGATGAACTTGGTAATAAACCAGTAGATTTTGGGCCAAATATTTATAATAGATTAAGCATTATAGATGATAAACAGTCTTTAATAAATTCTGATATAGCAGAAATTAAATCTTCTATTGGATACCCAGAAAATGTTTCTATAATAACAGAAATTAATAATAACAAAAGTAGCATTGAAGCTATTAATAATGAATTAAATCAGAGTGAAGGTGTTAAACAACGCTTAACATCTATTGAAACTTCTATTGGTTCAGATGATATTCCTTCTAGTATTAAAGGAAAAATTAAAAATCACACAACTTCTATTGAGTCTTTAAACGGAATTGTTGGTGAAAACACTTCGTCTGGATTAAGAGCGAATGTTTCGTGGTTAAATCAAATTGTTGGAACTGACTCTAGCGGAGGACAGCCATCTCCTTCTGGGTCTCTATTAAATAAAGTTTCAGTGATTGAAGGAGAAGTTTCAGTTTTAAACAATAATGTTCAAAATATACAGGTCGAAATAGGAAATAATAAAACAGGAATTAAAGGCCAAGTTATTGAACTCACTTCACTTATAAATGGAAATAATCCTGACGGATCAACTGTTGAAGAACGAGGATTAACTAATTCTATAAAAACGAATGAAACTAATATTGCGGCAGTCACGCAGGAAGTAAATACAGCTAAAGACGATATATCCTCTTTACAGAGCAGCGTTCAATCTCTACAAGAAGCGGGTTATATTCCTGAAGCTCCAAGAGATGGGCAAGCATACGTTCGTAAAGACGGCGAATGGGTATTGCTTTCTACCTTTTTATCACCAGCATAACATGGGGCCGCAAGGCCCCAAAGGATTTTAAATGTCAGGATATAATTCTCAGAATCCAAAGGAACTCAAAGATGTCATTCTAAGACGTTTAGGGGCTCCGATTATTAATGTTGAGTTAACACCCGATCAAATCTACGATTGCATCCAGCGTGCCCTAGAATTATATGGTGAATACCATTTTGATGGACTCAATAAAGGTTTTCATGTTTTTTATGTAGGGGATGACGAAGAAAAGTACAAAACCGGAGTCTTCGATTTAAGAGGTTCCAACGTATTTGCAGTAACTCGCATTTTACGCACAAATATTGGGTCAATAACATCTATGGATGGAAATGCTACATATCCGTGGTTTACTGACTTTCTTTTAGGAATGGCTGGTATTAATGGCGGAATGGGAACGTCTTGTAATAGATTTTATGGACCAAATGCCTTTGGAGCTGATTTAGGATATTTTACTCAACTTACCAGTTATATGGGAATGATGCAAGATATGCTCTCTCCTATTCCAGACTTTTGGTTTAATTCAGCAAATGAACAACTCAAAGTCATGGGAAACTTCCAAAAATATGATTTAATTATCGTAGAAAGCTGGACTAAATCATACATTGATACTAATAAAATGGTTGGAAATACAGTAGGATATGGAACAGTCGGTCCACAAGATAGCTGGTCATTATCTGAACGATATAATAATCCAGACCACAATTTAGTAGGTCGTGTTGTTGGTCAAGACCCAAATGTTAAGCAAGGTGCTTACAATAATCGTTGGGTGAAAGACTACGCTACAGCTTTAGCTAAAGAATTGAATGGTCAAATTTTAGCACGCCACCAAGGTATGATGCTTCCTGGCGGTGTTACAATCGATGGGCAGCGTTTAATAGAAGAAGCTCGATTAGAAAAAGAAGCACTGCGCGAAGAATTATACTTACTTGACCCTCCATTTGGAATTTTGGTAGGTTAATATGGCTACTTACGATAAAAATCTTTTTGCTAAATTGGAAAACCGCACGGGTTATTCTCAGACCAATGAAACTGAAATATTAAATCCTTATGTAAATTTCAATCATTATAAAAACAGCCAAATATTAGCTGATGTATTAGTAGCTGAAAGCATTCAAATGCGAGGTGTAGAATGCTATTATGTTCCAAGAGAGTATGTTTCCCCTGATTTGGTATTCGGCGAAGACTTAAAAAATAAATTTACTAAAGCTTGGAAATTTGCTGCATATTTAAATTCATTTGAAGGATATGAAGGAGCTAAATCGTTCTTTGGTAACTTTGGTATGCAAGTACAGGATGAAGTTACTTTGTCCATTAATCCAAACTTGTTTAAACACCAAGTAAATGGAAAAGAACCGAAAGAAGGCGATTTGATATATTTTCCTATGGATAACAGCTTATTTGAAATTAACTGGGTTGAACCATATGATCCATTTTATCAATTAGGCCAAAACGCTATTCGTAAAATTACGGCAGGTAAATTCATTTATTCCGGAGAAGAAATTAATCCAGTTCTACAGAAAAATGAAGGAATTAACATTCCAGAATTTAGTGAATTAGAACTAAATCCTGTTCGCAATCTTAACGGTATTCATGATATTAATATTGATCAGTATGCTGAAGTAGATCAAATTAATTCTGAAGCTAAAGAATATGTTGAACCTTATGTTGTTGTCAATAATAGAGGCAAATCTTTCGAATCTAGCCCATTTGATAATGATTTCATGGATTAATAAATATTATAAACTAATTAAAGCCCAGATTAGGAGAAATCATGTTTGGTTATTTTTATAATTCGTCTTTTAGACGATATGCTACCTTGATGGGCGATTTGTTTTCAAATATCCAAATCAAACGTCAGTTAGAATCTGGTGATAAGTTTATACGTGTTCCTATTACATATGCGTCAAAGGAACACTTTATGATGAAATTGAATAAATGGACATCAATAAATTCACAAGAAGATGTAGCTAAAGTTGAAACCATTCTACCTCGTATAAATTTACATTTAGTTGATTTTAGTTATAATGCTCCATTTAAAACAAACATTTTAAATCAGAATTTACTGCAAAAAGGTGCAACTTCTGTAGTATCGCAGTATAATCCATCTCCTATTAAAATGATTTATGAATTGAGTATCTTTACTCGCTACGAAGATGATATGTTTCAAATAGTTGAACAAATTCTTCCATATTTTCAACCTCATTTTAATACAACTATGTACGAGCAGTTTGGAAATGATATTCCATTTAAAAGGGATATCAAAATTGTATTAATGTCTGCTGCTATAGACGAAGCTATAGATGGGGATAATTTATCTCGTCGTAGAATTGAATGGTCATTAACATTTGAAGTAAATGGATGGATGTATCCTCCAGTAGATGATGCAGAAGGATTAATTCGTACTACTTATACAGATTTTCACGCCAATACAAGAGATTTGCCTGATGGCGAAGGTGTTTTTGAATCTGTCGATAGCGAAGTTGTTCCTCGAGATATTGACCCAGAAGACTGGGATGGAACAGTAAAACAAACTTTCACTAGTAATGTAAATAGACCAACACCGCCAGAACCTCCTGGCCCAAGAACATAGAGGTTATTATGGAAGGTCTTGATATAAACAAACTTTTAGATATTTCTGATCTCCCCGGAATTGACGGGGAGGAAATTAAAGTATATGAACCTCTGCAATTAGTAGAAGTTAAAAGCAATCCACAAAACCGCACTCCTGACTTAGAAGATGATTATGGAGTAGTTCGTCGAAATATGCATTTTCAGCAACAAATGCTAATGGATGCAGCCAAGATTTTTCTTGAGACAGCAAAGAATGCTGATTCTCCTCGTCACATGGAAGTATTTGCAACTCTTATGGGGCAAATGACTACGACGAACAGAGAAATACTGAAGCTTCATAAAGATATGAAAGACATTACATCTGAGCAGGTTGGCACTAAAGGTGCTGTTCCTACAGGTCAAATGAATATTCAGAATGCGACAGTATTCATGGGTTCACCAACAGAATTAATGGACGAAATTGGTGATGCTTACGAGGCTCAAGAAGCTCGTGAGAAGGTGATAAATGGAACAACCGATTAATGCATTAAATGATTTCCATCCGTTAAATGAAGCTGGAAAAATTTTAATAAAACACCCAAGCTTAGCGGAAAGAAAAGATGAAGATGGAATTCATTGGATAAAATCTCAGTGGGATGGAAAATGGTATCCTGAAAAATTCAGTGATTACCTTCGTCTACATAAAATAGTAAAAATTCCAAACAACTCTGATAAGCCTGAATTATTTCAAACTTATAAAGATAAGAATAATAAAAGATCTCGGTATATGGGTCTTCCTAACTTGAAACGAGCTAATATTAAAACACAATGGACTCGTGAAATGGTTGAGGAGTGGAAAAAATGCCGAGATGATATTGTTTATTTTGCAGAAACATATTGTGCTATTACTCATATTGACTATGGTGTCATAAAGGTTCAATTACGTGACTATCAGCGTGATATGCTCAAAATAATGTCATCTAAACGTATGACTGTTTGTAATCTATCGCGCCAGCTCGGTAAAACAACGGTAGTAGCTATTTTCCTTGCACACTTTGTATGTTTTAACAAGGATAAAGCTGTAGGTATTCTTGCGCATAAAGGCTCAATGTCCGCGGAAGTTTTAGACCGTACTAAGCAAGCAATTGAACTGCTTCCTGACTTTTTGCAGCCTGGTATAGTTGAATGGAATAAGGGTTCAATTGAACTAGATAATGGTTCCTCAATCGGAGCCTATGCTTCCTCTCCAGACGCAGTTCGTGGTAACTCGTTCGCAATGATTTATATTGACGAATGCGCATTTATTCCAAACTTCCATGATTCCTGGCTTGCTATTCAACCAGTTATTTCATCTGGTCGTCGTTCAAAAATTATTATTACTACGACTCCTAATGGATTAAATCATTTTTATGATATTTGGACTGCTGCTGTTGAAGGTAAATCAGGATTTGAACCATACACTGCTATTTGGAATTCAGTTAAAGAACGTCTTTATAATGATGAAGATATTTTTGACGATGGATGGCAATGGAGTATACAAACCATTAATGGTTCTACTTTAGCTCAATTTCGTCAAGAACACACCGCAGCATTTGAAGGGACTTCCGGTACATTAATTTCAGGAATGAAATTAGCTGTTATGGATTTCATTGAAGTAACTCCAGATGATCACGGTTTTCATCGATTTAAAAGCCCTGAACCAGATAGAAAATATATTGCAACTCTAGACTGCTCAGAAGGTCGTGGGCAAGATTACCACGCTTTACATATTATTGATGTTACCGATGATGTGTGGGAACAAGTTGGTGTTTTACACTCAAACACTATTTCTCATTTAATTCTACCTGACATCGTTATGCGTTATTTAGTAGAATATAATGAATGTCCAGTTTATATTGAATTAAATAGTACTGGTGTGTCAGTTGCTAAATCACTTTATATGGATTTAGAATACGAAGGCGTTATTTGCGATTCATATACTGATTTAGGAATGAAGCAAACTAAACGAACGAAAGCAGTCGGATGCTCTACATTAAAAGACCTTATTGAAAAAGATAAGCTTATTATTCATCACCGTGCAACTATTCAAGAATTTAGAACGTTTAGTGAAAAAGGCGTGTCTTGGGCGGCTGAAGAAGGTTATCATGACGATTTAGTAATGTCTTTAGTAATTTTTGGATGGTTATCAACACAATCAAAATTTATTGATTATGCCGACAAAGATGACATGCGATTAGCATCTGAAGTGTTTTCAAAAGAGCTTCAAGATATGGGGGATGAATACGCTCCAGTTATATTTGTTGATTCGGTTCATTCTGCTGAGTATGTTCCAGTATCTCATGGTATGTCAATGGTATAAATATATTAAAGCATATTAAAGAGGATTAAAAATGACTTTATTATCTCCGGGCATTGAGCTCAAAGAAACTACGGTTCAAAGCACCGTGGTTAATAACTCTACTGGTACAGCAGCTTTGGCCGGTAAATTCCAGTGGGGTCCTGCTTTTCAGATTAAACAGGTTACAAACGAAGTAGATTTAGTTAATACTTTTGGTCAACCTACAGCTGAAACTGCTGACTATTTTATGTCTGCAATGAATTTCTTACAATATGGAAATGATTTGCGAGTTGTGCGCGCTGTCGATAGAGATACCGCTAAAAACTCATCTCCGATTGCTGGTAATATTGAATACACAATTTCTACCCCAGGTAGTAACTACGCGGTTGGAGATAAAATCACGGTCAAATATGTTTCAGAAGATGTTGAAACAGAAGGTAAAATTACCGAAGTAGATGCTGATGGAAAAATTAAGAAAATTAATATTCCTACTGCAAAAATTATTGCTAAAGCTAAAGAAGTTGGCGAATACCCAACATTAGGTTCTAACTGGACTGCAGAAATTTCTTCATCTTCTTCCGGTTTAGCTGCAGTAATAACTCTTGGAAAAATTATTACTGATTCCGGTATTTTATTAGCTGAAATCGAGAGCGCTGAAACTGCTATGACAGCAGTTGATTTTCAGGCAAATCTTGAAAAATATGGAATTCCAGGAGTAGTAGCTCTCTATCCAGGCGAATTAGGCGATAAAATTGAAATTGAAATCGTATCTAAAGCTGACTATGCGAAAGGCGCTTCTGCATTACTGCCAATTTATCCAGGTGGTGGTACTCGTGCATCTACTGCCAAGGCAGTATTTGGATATGGGCCGCAGACTGACTCACAGTACGCTATTATAGTTCGTCGAAATGATGCTATTGTTCAAAGCGTTGTTCTTTCAACTAAGCGTGGTGAAAAAGATATTTACGATAGTAACATCTATATTGATGACTTTTTCGCAAAAGGTGGTTCAGAATATATTTTCGCAACTGCGCAAAACTGGCCAGAAGGCTTCTCTGGAATTTTAACTCTGTCTGGTGGATTATCATCAAATGCTGAAGTAACAGCAGGAGATTTGATGGAAGCTTGGGGCTTCTTTGCTGACCGCGAATCTGTTGACGTTCAGTTGTTTATTGCGGGTTCTTGTGCCGGTGAATCTCTTGAAACAGCATCTACTGTCCAAAAACATGTTGTTTCAATTGGTGATGCTCGTCAAGATTGCTTAGTATTGTGCTCACCTCCGCGTGAAACTGTAGTTGGAATTCCTGTAACTCGTGCAGTAGATAATTTAGTTAACTGGAGAACTGCAGCAGGTTCATACACTGATAATAACTTTAATATCAGTTCAACCTACGCAGCAATTGATGGTAACTACAAATATCAGTATGACAAATATAATGATGTGAATCGTTGGGTTCCATTAGCAGCTGATATTGCTGGTTTATGCGCAAGAACTGATAACGTATCTCAGACTTGGATGTCTCCAGCTGGTTATAATCGTGGCCAGATTCTTAACGTTATTAAACTTGCTATTGAAACTCGCCAAGCTCAGCGCGACCGTTTATACCAAGAAGCTATTAATCCAGTAACTGGTACAGGTGGCGATGGTTACGTATTGTATGGTGATAAAACAGCTACTTCTGTTCCTTCTCCGTTTGATCGTATTAACGTTCGTCGTCTGTTTAATATGTTAAAAACGAATATCGGACGTAGTTCAAAATATCGTTTGTTCGAATTAAACAACGCGTTTACTCGTTCATCATTCCGCACAGAAACTGCCCAATACTTGCAGGGAATTAAAGCTCTCGGTGGAATTTATGAATATCGTGTAGTTTGCGATACAACAAATAATACTCCGTCAGTAATTGATAGAAATGAGTTTGTTGCAACATTCTACATCCAACCGGCTAGAAGCATTAACTACATTACCTTAAACTTCGTAGCAACTGCTACTGGTGCAGATTTCGATGAGTTAACTGGTCTTGCTGGTTAATACGGTGCATTCTAAAGGCCTGTTTCGGCAGGCCATATAAATACACTATATCCTTAATTCTTTAATTCTATATGCCCTAGGTTAAACATAGGGATATAAATACTACAGAGGCTAATATGTTTGTAGATGATGTAACACGAGCGTTTGAATCTGGTGATTTTGCTCGACCTAACTTATTCCAAGTAGAAATTTCTTATCTTGGACAAAATTTTACATTCCAATGTAAAGCCACTGCTTTACCAGCTGGTATTGTAGAAAAAATTCCAGTCGGATTTATGAACCGTAAAATTAACGTAGCAGGCGATCGTACATTCGATGACTGGACTGTTACAGTAATGAACGATGAAGCTCATGATGCTCGCCAGAAGTTTGTTGATTGGCAAAGCATTGCTGCTGGTCAAGGAAACGAAATTACTGGTGGAAAACCTGCAGAGTATAAAAAGAGCGCTATTGTTCGTCAATATGCTCGTGATGCTAAAACAGTAACAAAAGAAATTGAAATTAAAGGTCTGTGGCCTACTAACGTGGGTGAACTTCAATTAGATTGGGATTCAAACAATGAAATCCAAACCTTTGAAGTAACTCTTGCTCTCGATTATTGGGAATAAAATGAATGGGGAGAAATCCCCATCCTGCTTAAAGCAGAGAAGTCCATTATAAATATAACTATAATTCCCATTTGGAGAATACAATGAAATTTAATGTATTAAGTTTGTTTGCTCCATGGGCTAAAATGGACGAACGAAATTTTAAAGACCAAGAAAAAGAAGATCTTGTTTCCATTACAGCCCCAAAGCTTGATGATGGAGCAAGAGAATTTGAAGTAAGCTCGAATGAAGCTGCTTCTCCTTATAATGCTGCATTCCAAACAATTTTTGGTTCATATGAACCAGGAATGAAAACTACTCGTGAGCTTATTGATACATATCGTAATCTCATGAATAACTATGAAGTAGATAATGCAGTTTCAGAAATCGTTTCAGATGCTATCGTCTACGAAGATGATACTGAAGTCGTAGCGTTAAATTTGGATAAATCTAAATTTAGTCCAAAAATTAAAAATATGATGTTAGATGAATTTAGTGATGTATTAAATCATCTATCGTTTCAACGAAAAGGTTCTGATCATTTTAGACGTTGGTATGTTGATTCAAGAATTTTCTTTCATAAAATCATTGATCCAAAACGTCCAAAAGAAGGCATAAAAGAATTACGTAGATTAGACCCTCGCCAAGTTCAGTATGTTCGCGAAATTATAACAGAAACTGAAGCTGGCACAAAAATAGTTAAAGGTTACAAAGAATATTTTATATATGATACTGCCCATGAGTCATATGCATGTGATGGTAGAATGTATGAAGCTGGCACAAAAATAAAAATTCCAAAAGCTGCTGTTGTTTATGCCCATTCTGGATTAGTCGATTGCTGTGGCAAAAATATCATCGGGTATTTACATCGTGCTGTTAAACCTGCTAACCAATTAAAATTATTAGAAGATGCTGTAGTCATTTATCGCATTACTCGTGCTCCTGACCGTCGTGTTTGGTATGTAGACACAGGTAATATGCCTGCTCGTAAAGCTGCTGAGCACATGCAACATGTTATGAACACGATGAAAAACCGTGTAGTATATGATGCATCAACAGGTAAAATAAAAAATCAACAACATAATATGTCTATGACCGAAGACTATTGGTTGCAGCGCCGTGATGGTAAAGCTGTGACAGAAGTTGATACTCTTCCTGGTGCTGATAATACTGGCAATATGGAAGATATTCGTTGGTTTAGACAAGCTCTTTACATGGCATTACGTGTTCCTCTTTCACGCATTCCACAAGACCAACAAGGCGGTGTGATGTTTGATTCTGGAACTAGCATTACACGTGATGAATTAACGTTTGCTAAATTTATTCGTGAGTTACAGCACAAGTTTGAAGAAGTTTTCCTAGATCCACTTAAAACAAATCTTTTGCTTAAAGGTATAATCACAGAAGATGAGTGGAATGATGAAATAAATAATATTAAGATAGAATTTCATCGGGATAGCTACTTTGCTGAGCTCAAAGAAGCAGAAATTTTGGAACGAAGAATTAATATGCTAACCATGGCAGAACCATTTATTGGTAAATATATTTCTCACAGAACTGCTATGAAAGATATTTTGCAGATGACTGATGAAGAAATAGAACAAGAAGCCAAGCAAATTGAAGAAGAGTCTAAAGAGGCTCGTTTCCAAGACCCCGACCAAGAACAAGAGGATTTTTAATGGAAGGTTTAATTGAAGCTATTAAATCAAACGACCTCGTAGCCGCTCGTAAATTATTTGCTGAAGCCATGGCTGCAAGAACGACTGATTTAATTAAAGAAGAAAAAATCGCTATCGCTCGTAATTTCTTAATCGAAGGTGAAGAACCTGATGACGAGGATGATGACGAAGACGAAGATAGTGATGATAAAGACGACAAAAAAGACAAAGACTCTGACGAAGACGAGGATGATGAATAATGCTTCTGATCCCTGAAACTCATGAATTAGTTCTCGAGAATGTCGAAGCACTTATTCCTGAAGCACAGGGTCGCTTTGACGAATTGTCTTCTGCTTTAAATAAAGACGATATAAATACAATTGTCGAGAATATGCTTGATGATGAAACTGATTTAGCGGTTGCATTAGCTTCTATTAATGAAAATATGCCGTTAAATGAATTTATCGTTAAACATGTTTCTGCCCGTGGTGAAATTACTCGCACTAAAGATCGCAAAACCCGCGAACGTAATGCATTTCAAACTACCGGGTTGTCTAAAGCAAAACGTAGACAAATTGCTCGTAAAGCTACCAAAACGAAGATTGCCAATCCAGCAGGTCAATCTCGTGCTCAGCGTAAGCGTAAAAAAGCTCTTAAACGCCGTAAAGCATTAGGATTAAGCTAATGAATGAACCCCAATTACTAATTGAAACTTGGGGTCAACCTGGCGAAATTATTGATGGCGTACCAATGCTTGAATCTCATGATGGAAAAGACTTAGGTTTAAAACCGGGTTTATACATCGAAGGAATATTCATGCAAGCGGAAGTCGTCAATAGAAATAAACGTCTTTATCCAAAACGTATATTAGAAAAAGCGGTAAAAGACTATATTAATGAGCAAGTTTTAACTAAACAAGCTCTCGGAGAATTAAATCATCCTCCACGCGCTAATGTTGACCCGATGCAAGCCGCTATCATTATAGAAGATATGTGGTGGAAAGGAAATGACGTATACGGACGAGCTCGTGTTATTGAAGGTGACCACGGTCCTGGAGATAAATTAGCAGCTAATATTCGTGCCGGATGGATTCCAGGAGTTTCTTCTCGTGGATTAGGTTCATTGACTGACACAAATAAAGGTTATCGTATCGTAAACGAAGGATTCAAATTAACTGTAGGTGTTGATGCAGTATGGGGTCCAAGTGCTCCAGATGCATGGGTAACTCCTAAGGAAATTACCGAATCACAGACGGCGGAAGCCGATACAAGTGCCGATGACGCCTATATGGCTCTCGCAGAGGCCATGAAAAAAGCGTTATAAATATTATTATCTAAACAACAGGACTACAAAATGCTTAAAGAACAACTGATTGCCGAAGCGCAGAAAATTGATGCTTCCGTTGCTCTTGATAGTATTTTCGAATCAGTTAATATTTCTCCGGAAGCAAAAGAAACTTTCGGCACTGTATTCGAAGCTACCGTCAAGCAGCACGCCGTTAAATTAGCTGAATCTCATATCGCTAAAATTGCTGAAAAAGCAGAAGAAGAAGTAGAAAAAAATAAAGAAGAAGCAGAAGAAAAAGCTGAGAAGAAAATCGCTGAGCAAGCTTCTAAATTCCTTGACCATCTTGCAAAAGAATGGCTCACTGAAAATAAATTAGCAGTAGATAAAGGTATCAAAGCCGAACTGTTTGAATCCATGCTTGGTGGATTGAAAGAGCTCTTCGTTGAACACAACGTTGTTGTTCCAGAAGAATCAGTTGATGTTGTAGCTGAAATGGAAGAAGAACTGCAAGAACATAAAGAAGAATCAGCTCGTCTGTTCGAAGAACTCAATAAGCGTGACGCATATATCAATTATGTGCAGCGTGAAGTGGCATTGAGCGAAAGTACTAAAGATCTGACTGAGTCTCAAAAAGAAAAAGTCTCTGCTCTGGTCGAAGGTATGGATTATTCAGATGCATTCTCAAGTAAATTGAGTGCAATCGTAGAAATGGTGAAGAAATCTAATAAAGATGAAAGCACTATTACTGAGAGTATAAATACTCCTGATACTGAAGCAGCCGGACTGAATTTCGTCACTGAAGCTGTAGAAGATAAATCTGCACAAGGTGCAGAAGATATTGTAAGTGTATATGCGAAAGTCGCATCTCGTTTCTAATTTTAAAGGTTAACACAAATGACTATCAAAACTAAAGCTGAACTTTTGAACAAATGGAAGCCATTACTGGAAGGTGAAGGTTTACCGGAAATTGCTAATAGCAAACAAGCGATTATCGCTAAAATCTTTGAAAACCAGGAAAAAGATTTCCAGACAGCTCCGGAATATAAAGACGAAAAAATTGCTCAGGCATTCGGTTCTTTCTTAACAGAAGCTGAAATCGGCGGTGACCATGGTTACAATGCTACTAACATCGCTGCAGGTCAGACTTCTGGCGCAGTAACTCAGATTGGCCCAGCTGTTATGGGTATGGTACGTCGTGCTATTCCTAACCTGATTGCTTTCGATATTTGTGGTGTTCAGCCGATGAACAGCCCAACCGGTCAGGTATTCGCACTGCGTGCAGTATATGGTAAAGATCCGATCGCTGCCGGTGCTAAAGAAGCATTCCACCCAATGTATGGTCCAGATGCAATGTTCTCTGGTCAGGGTGCTGCTAAGAAATTCGCTGCTTTGAAAGCAAGTGATACTCTTGAAGTCGGAACTATTTACACTCACTTCTTCCAGGAAACTGGTACAGTATATCTGCAAGCTACAGAAGCTAAACAAATTGATTCAGGCGCATCTGACGCAGCTAAATTAGATGCTGAAATTAAGAAACAAATGGAAGCTGGTGTACTGGTAGAAATCGCTGAAGGTATGGCTACTTCTATCGCTGAACTCCAGGAAGGTTTCAACGGTTCTACCGATAACCCATGGAATGAAATGGGCTTCCGTATTGATAAGCAAGTTATTGAAGCTAAATCTCGTCAGCTGAAAGCTGCTTACTCTATCGAATTAGCACAAGACCTCCGCGCTGTTCACGGTATGGATGCTGACGCTGAACTGTCTGGTATTCTGGCTACAGAAATTATGCTGGAAATCAACCGTGAAGTTGTTGATTGGATTAACTACTCCGCTCAGGTTGGTAAATCTGGTATGACCCTGACTCCGGGTTCTAAAGCTGGTGTATTTGACTTCCAGGACCCAATCGATATTCGTGGTGCTCGCTGGGCAGGTGAATCCTTTAAAGCTCTGTTGTTCCAGATTGACAAAGAAGCAGTTGAAATTGCTCGTCAGACCGGTCGCGGCGAAGGTAACTTCATTATCGCTTCCCGTAACGTAGTTAACGTTCTGGCTTCAGTTGATACCGGCATTTCTTATGCTGCACAAGGTCTGGCTACTGGCTTTAACACTGATACTACCAAGTCAGTATTTGCTGGTGTTCTGGGTGGTAAATACCGTGTATATATTGACCAGTATGCTAAACAGGATTATTTCACTGTAGGTTATAAAGGTCCGAACGAAATGGATGCTGGTATTTACTATGCTCCATATGTAGCTCTGACTCCGCTGCGTGGTTCCGATCCGAAGAACTTCCAACCGGTAATGGGATTCAAAACTCGTTACGGTATCGGTATCAACCCATTTGCAGAATCCGCTGCACAGGCTCCGGCTTCTCGCATCCAGAGCGGTATGCCTTCTATTCTGAATAGCCTTGGTAAAAACGCTTACTTTAGACGTGTATATGTTAAAGGTATCTAATCTCTAACGATAGAAACACAATTTTAGGGAACCTTCGGGTTCCCTTTTTCTATTTTATACGATAGCAATCAGGCATATCATCCGCATTTATCCAATTGCGAATAGTTTTAGGACTAACTTTAAAATGCTCCGCTGCGTAATCAGGATTATCAAATTTAACGCCCTTTATACATATTGGAATAAATTTTTTAATACCGCCAAGTTTTTCAGAAATAGCTTTACGATGTGAAATCGATATAGGTTTATTTTTTCGTGGATGAACATGTGTTTTATAATATTCATTGCGCCCTTTAACTCGCTTCGCAATAGTTTCATCAGATTGCTTAACGCCTGTTTTTGCCTTTGATATTTTTCGTTTAGCTTCCACAGTCATTCCTTCTTTTGTTCGTATTGATAACATATTACGATATGAAGGATCTTGCAAATGAACTATAACTGGATTTCCTCTGCCACCAATAGCAGCATTATAGGTATCAGTTCTCATAACGAATTCCTCATTGACTAGTAAAGCTTCCATTTTATACATCTCCTCAGATGAGGAGAAAGAATAAAGAATTTCTTTTTTAAAGTTATGAATACCATATTTTTTGATGGACTTTTTGATGTTTACGCCAGAACCCATATAACCATCGTTTTCGTCAAGAGTAGCATGAGCTCCGATGTAAATTTTTCCATTGATGATATTAGTAATTTGATATATTAAATATTTCATTTTAAACATCACTCCGTTTGTATATGAATATAATATCATATTACTTTGGTCTTGTAAATAACTTTATAAATAGTATTATATTTCAACAAGGAAAATACAATGGCTAAAATCAACGAACTTCTGCGCGAATCAACCACAACGAATAGCAACTCAATCGGTCGCCCAAATCTCGTTGCTTTGACTCGCGCTACCACTAAATTAATATATTCTGACATTGTAGCAACGCAAAGAACTAATCAACCTGTTGCTGCTTTTTATGGTATCAAATACCTTAACCCAGACAATGAATTTACATTTAAAACTGGTGCTACTTATGCTGGCGAAGCTGGATATGTAGACCGAGAACAAATCACAGAATTAACAGAAGAGTCTAAATTAACTCTCAATAAGGGCGATTTATTCAAATATAATAATATCGTTTATAAAGTATTAGAAGATACACCATTTGCTGATATTGAAGAAAGCGATTTAGAACTAGCTCTTCAGATTGCAATTGTTCTTTTAAAGGTTCGTCTATTTTCTGATGCAGCATCAACAAGCAAATTTGAAAGCTCTGATAGTGAAATTGCGGATGCTAGATTCCAGATTAATAAATGGCAAACCGCAGTTAAATCTCGTAAACTTAAAACTGGTATCACAGTTGAATTAGCACAAGATTTAGAAGCAAATGGATTCGATGCTCCTAATTTCTTGGAAGATTTGCTTGCAACTGAAATGGCAGATGAAATCAATAAAGATATTCTGCAGTCTTTGATTACAGTGTCAAAACGCTATAAAGTTACAGGAATTACTGATACTGGATTCATCGATTTGAGTTATGCATCTGCACCTGAAGCTGGTCGTTCATTATACCGAATGGTATGTGAAATGGTTTCGCATATCCAAAAAGAATCAACTTATACAGCAACGTTCTGTGTTGCTTCAGCTCGTGCTGCTGCGATTCTTGCTGCATCAGGTTGGTTAAAACATAAACCAGAAGATGATAAATATCTTTCACAAAATGCCTACGGGTTCTTAGCTAATGGTTTACCGCTTTATTGCGATACTAACAGCCCATTAGATTATGTAATCGTTGGTGTAGTAGAAAATATCGGTGAAAAAGAAATTGTTGGATCAATTTTCTATGCTCCGTATACAGAAGGTCTTGACTTAGATGACCCTGAACATGTAGGTGCATTTAAAGTTGTTGTTGATCCAGAAAGCTTACAACCGTCTATCGGTTTATTAGTTAGATATGCTTTATCAGCAAATCCTTATACCGTAGCAAAAGATGAAAAAGAAGCAAGAATAATTGATGGTGGAGACATGGATAAAATGGCGGGTCGTTCAGATTTGTCTGTTTTATTAGGTGTTAAATTACCAAAAATTATTATTGATGAATAAAACAAAGGGACCGAAAGGTCCCTTTTTATTTAGCTCACCAACTCAATCCAAGCTGGACGAAGTACATCTTGTACCATTTTAACTAATTCCTTTTTAACCAAAGAAGGATTATCTGCTTGAGTTAGAGTAATACCTTCACGAGAAGTTTCTTCCAAAATATCTTGAACAGTTAGTCCCATCACCTTTCCAAAATCCTTCGGACCAATTTCACCAATTTTAGAAATAACGTTATTTACTCGGTTCAGTGTAACGTAGCAAGCTAAAATTCCCACCAATTTATTATCAGCTTCTGACAGTTCAACTTTAGCTTTAATAGGCTTATCAGACTTTTTCTTTTCACTAAATTTAGAGTTCTTGCATTTAATCGCTACACGATTGCGATTAGGCAGCCAAGAAGGATAACAAGGTTTCAATACATATCCTTCAGCAGTAAATACTTCGCCTTTGGCTTCGGCATTCCAGACGCATTTATTTGCATCAACTAATCCAGCATGGTCTACTGTAAAATTATAATCTTGGACGACAGAATCTAAATCATTTGGCAATTTAATAAGTTCTTCAAATTTACCGCGACCTAAAAGTGGAGCCATTTTAAATTTAAATGTATTACAAAATGATTCCATCATATAATCATCGACATAAGTCACATCACCACTTTCTGTAGTGACAATAATGTCAAATACATAAAAATCTTTATCGCCATAATCGACATTCTTCTGAATGCCAGGTCCAGCGAATTCGCCAAAGACTTGATAAGATACAACCGCTGAGGTTTCCATAATATCTTGTACTGCTTTAATAGAATCTTCGTAATTCTTTAGAATAATTTCATACCCAAAGAAATCTTCAGCAGGAAGAATCGGTCCAGTACGTTTAGCGCAAGTTACTTTATCACGCTCAATAATCAATGAGAAATTTGTGCCGTGAATCTTTTCACGAGCTACCCACTCCCCACCAGTCAATCCCAAGCTATAAAGTTTTTCAATAAATTTAGAGTTGTAATGATTTTCAAGACTGCTATACTTTTTAAACATAATTAATCCTCAAAATGTAATTTCTAACCAATCACCATCACGCTGATCACTATTGACTTTAAAGCTGAATCCTTCTTTTCTCAGCCAATCACCAATTTCTTCAGTAATCAATTTATCACGAGCAATACAATAATAACTAAAATGTGTTTTACCTTGTTCAGCTGCTTTATTAGCAAGTTCCGAAAAATCTTTAATAAAACACTCTAGCTTAAACTGTTTACTTTTAAGTGCTTTTTCGCGCAATTGATTAGCAAAAGATTCATTTTCATAAAGATCATACTGTTCCATTTTTCACCTTTTTATTGATATGTCTTTTTCTATAGACGACTTTTTCTCGAGTTTCAAATTTATTTTTAGCAGTCATAGCTCGAGCCCATAATACAGCCACTTCTTTTGCCTGTAAGTTTAATTCACGAGCAATTTCAATGAATGACTTTCCAGACTCATGAAGAGTAAACACCACAACCTCAGTTCTCATAATCAATCTCATGTTATCGAGTTGGTGCCATTATATACATCATTTTCTGATTGTGTTTTGTGTGCTTTCAAAATGAAGAAAGGGGCCGAAGCCCCTTATGATTATGGATAGGTATAGATGATACCAGTTTCTAAAGCAGTTTTATGAATGATGTATCCATTACGCGATTCTTGAACATCAACTTCTGGATAGTCTTTAATCATCTTCTGAAGAGTGTAACGATGCAGGTAGTATTTACTATCTGGATCTTCAGTTTTCCAATCTTTACCTTCTTCAGTCATTTTTTGGATTTCATCCATGACCCACCAACCGCACCAGATGTAAGCTGAGCTACGGTGTGGAAGAGGATGAACATAAGGTAATTCACCTTCTGGTTCAATTGGAGTCCGTTCAGCAATAACAACTTCAGCTGTTGAACTAATTGTCTTTGAAGTGTAATTATCTTTAGTTAATACTGCTTCAACTTTAATTGTATGAGTACCCGCTGAGGAGGTATCAATACTATAAGTATTAGTAGAATTACTTTCTGCTACGTTGTCTTTCTTCCAAGAGTACACAATATTAGTATCACCAGGAGCACCAGTAACAGATGCTGTTAAAGTTGCAGTTCCACCAACAGTAGTATTAACTGATGGCGGAGATAAAGAAATGGTGGCACTATTAAATGTCGCATTATTAGTTACTACTGTTGCTTCTGCTGAAATTTCTTTTGTAACATAATTTGTTGCAGAAACAGATGCGGTGCATTTAAGAGTTTTACTTCCGACTTCGGTCGGAGTGAATTTATACGTAGCAGAAGTTGCATCCGGAATATTACTGTCATCCATTGACCATTGGAATGTTATAGTAGCACCTGAAGGTGCACTAGAGACATTTGCAGTTAAAGTAATAGGAACACCAAAGACTGTAGTCGGAGACTCGGTGTAATTTTTAGCGTCGAAGAATTAGCCTTTTTATTTACAGTCAAAGAAACCGCTGATGATTCTACTGTTTTATCAACGTAATCAGTTGCAGTCACTGTGACAGAGCAAGTTATAGACTTAGTTCCTTCAGTTGTTGGTGTATATTCAAAGGTTGATTGCTTTTGACCGTCAACATCGACCCCGTCAACTTTCCATGTATAATCAATAGCAGCACCAATAGGTTGATTGCTTACATTAGCAGTGAATGTTGTTGCTGTTCCAATTTCTACTGCCGCAGGAGAAGCCGGAGTAACAGTGATAGTGGAATTATTTTCTTTCTTATTAACAGTGATAGTTGTTGATGCTTCAGCTATTTCCGGATCTCCTGCGGAAAGTGTATTAGTTGCAACCACTTTAATTTTTTTTGTTCCTGCTGGAGAAGCAAGAGTATAATCCATTGTAGCAGCCGTAGAGCCCTGTGTTATATCATCTACAGTCCAGACGTATGTAATAGTACCGTCTGGGGTTTCACCTGCAGGTGTAGCAGTGAATGTTTGTGAACCTCCAATAACCCCTGTAGGAGTTAGAGGAGATAACGTGACAGTGAATGCCATAAGTTATCCTTATTTTAATGTTATGAAAGAAGAATTACGAGTTTCGCGAATTAGAACTGATCCATCGCGATTAATATAATAAATTAAGCTAAATAATGTTTGGTGTGCTGACGCATGTTCAAAACTAGTTGGGTGAGATTTCCAATCCGGAGTTTCAGCAATCCATTGATAAATCCACCAAGGAACAGTGCAGAATCCTGGATTTTTTCCAATCAGTTGAAGATTCGGACTAAAGTTTTCCGGAAGAGTAAATACAGACGGCTTTTCAGATTCAATAATCTCAGCTACAGCTTGTTCAAACTTTTCTTCAACAAACGGAGTGTCTTCAATCAAAACTGAGGTATTTTCAGGAATTTTATCCGTTTCTACTACTTCAATTTTAATGTCAGATTTAACCGGAGAATCAATCAAAAGTGCTGCTTCTGGATTGACTTCTTCATCGTCATATTTTAATCCCTCTGCGGCATCAGCAGCATCAATTAAGTCTTTAATAGATAACCCATCAGTCTCCGGCATAGGTTCACTAGCGAGCTTCTGGAGGGCTTCTTCAATATCAACAACGATATTATCAAAAGATTTATTCTTTTTGACCTTTATACCAAACTGTTCAGCATATTCAGCTAATTTAGCTTTAGCTTCTTTGTTATCATCAAGAGCCTTCAGCTCTGCAATATAATCTTTATCTATCATAATATTTCCTCAGTATAAATATAGATATATTTATTACATGGTATTTAGACATGACTGACATTAAAGTACATTTTTATGATTTTAGTCACGTGAGAATTGATTGTGAAGAAAGTACATTTCATGAACTCCGTGATTTCTTTAGCTTTGAAGCTGATGGGTATCGTTTTAATCCGAAGTACAGATATGGCCACTGGGATGGACGAATCCGTCTGTTAGATTATAATCGTCTTCTTCCATTCGGCTTAGTCGGGCAAATTAAAAAGTTCTGTGATAACTTTGGCTATAAAGCCTGGATTGACCCACAAATTAACGAAAAAGAAGAATTATCAAGAAAAGATTTTGATGAATGGCTTTCTAAATTAGAAATCTATTCAGGAAATAAAAGAATTGAACCGCATTGGTATCAAAAAGATGCAGTGTTCGAAGGATTAGTTAATCGTCGTAGAATTCTTAATCTTCCAACATCCGCAGGTAAATCTTTAATTCAAGCTTTGCTTGCTCGGTATTATTTGGAAAATTATGAAGGCAAAATTCTTATTATTGTTCCAACAACTGCTCTGACAACTCAGATGGCTGATGACTTTGTTGACTATCGTTTATTCAGTCATGCAATGATAAAGAAAATCGGTGGCGGAGCATCAAAAGATGATAAATATAAAAATGATGCACCAGTCGTTGTTGGTACATGGCAAACTGTAGTTAAACAACCGAAAGAATGGTTCTCACAGTTTGGAATGATGATGAATGATGAATGCCATCTTGCTACAGGAAAAAGTATTTCATCTATCATATCAGGTTTAAATAACTGCATGTTCAAATTTGGTCTATCTGGTTCATTACGTGATGGCAAAGCCAATATCATGCAGTATGTTGGAATGTTTGGTGAAATATTTAAGCCAGTAACGACTTCTAAGTTAATGGAAGATGGACAAGTAACTGAGCTAAAAATTAATAGTATTTTTCTTCGCTATCCCGATGAGTTCACTACTAAATTAAAGGGAAAAACTTATCAAGAAGAAATAAAAATTATTACGGGGCTTAGTAAAAGAAATAAATGGATCGCTAAATTGGCTATTAAGCTTGCACAAAAAGATGAAAACGCTTTTGTCATGTTTAAACATGTATCACATGGTAAAGCTATTTTCGATTTAATTAAAAATGAATACGATAAAGTTTATTACGTATCAGGGGAAGTTGATACCGAAACCCGCAACGTAATGAAAACCTTAGCTGAAAATGGTAAAGGAATAATTATAGTAGCTAGTTATGGTGTATTTTCTACTGGTATTTCAGTTAAAAATCTGCATCACGTTGTTTTAGCGCACGGTGTTAAATCAAAAATCATTGTATTACAAACAATCGGTCGTGTATTACGTAAGCATGGTTCTAAAACAATCGCAACAGTCTGGGACCTCATAGATGACTGTGGTGTCAAGCCAAAATCTGCTAATACTAAAAAGAAATATGTTCACTTGAACTATCTTTTAAAACACGGCATTGATCGTATTCAGCGCTACGCAGATGAAAAATTTAATTACGTAATGAAAACAGTTAATTTATAAGGGCTTCGGCCCTTTGGAGAAAAAGATGTTACTAGAATTTAAACAATTTCTTTATGAAGCTTCTATTGATGAATTTATGGGTAAAATTGCCTCTTGTCAAACATTAGAAGGTTTAGAAGAGCTTGAAGCTTATTATAAGAAAAGAGTTAAAGAAACTGAATTAAAAGATACTGATGACATCTCAGTCAGAGATGCTTTGGCAGGAAAAAGAGCTGAATTAGAAGATTCAGACGATGAAGTAGAAGAAAGCTTTTAAATTAAAAAAGGCCCAACCAAAAAGGAAGGGCCAAAACTATAGACTAAAGGTCACACTATAGCAAAAGTTGTGTTTCATTTAATTGTTCTTCCGAACTTTCTGAAACTGGTAGTTCTTTAATGTAATTATAGCAAGGCCCAGGATGTACAGGACCTTTGTCTGTTTCAACAACCAATGCAGAATCGATTGGAGTTTTACAGACAACACAAATCTTATCTGACATGATTGTCTCCTCTGAATTATATATCTATTTATACAACTCTCATATGCATATCAATGCCCATATCTTTAGAATAAAAATATTCATCAAGATATCCGGCAAATTTTCCTTTAATATAAAGAACATCTTCACCGCACGGGTGGTCGGCCAGGATACGAATATCCTGACGCTTAAGATTATGCTTTTTCATTAAGAATTGAATTTCCGTTTCAAATTCTTCTTCATAATTAAAAGCATCATCAATGTTATATCTCATTATTTTCCAGCCTCAAATGCTCGCATGTCTTGAATATGCTTAATAGCAAATCCACGTGATTTAATAGCATCAAGAGCTCCGCTACAGAAATCTAATAAAATCCCCCAATACTGTAACGAGGTATCAACCTTTAAAACATCCTTATCAGCTGATAGAACTGTCTTCATTTCTGATTTCTCGTAACGATCCATACTAAATTCATCACCATCTCCTCGTCCCGAGTAGTAGTCTAATTTAGCTTTAAGAGCAACTTTTTTCTGTGCATCAATTCTAAGCATTTCCTTTTTAATACTTGAATGCTTATTAAGCCATTTACTATATAACATCACATTATTAACTGCTTCATACTGTAATTTAGTCGAATCTATAAATACATCTTTCTTCAATTCTTCTTGAAGATCTTCTAATCTCATATTGTTCTCTATTCAATTGTTATTGGATGGACTTAGATTCATTATACCACGTTTTAACGTGAAGCATTATACTCTATTACTGGAAGCCAATTGCAGTTTTATCTGCTCAATATCATCAGGGTTATCGATGACCGAAAAGCGTATTTCTACTATCAGAGTATAATCATCATAAACTGGTATCACATTAACTGCTAATTTATCAATACGTGGCTCATAGTTTCTTACTGCGCTTTCGATATTGCGCTCAACTGTGTCAGCAGTAAGAGGAGTCATATTTTCAAAAAGCTGGTCTGATAAATCACATCCAAATTCAGGGTCAAACGGTCTTGAACCTTTTCTTGTTGTAATAATTCCCAAAAGACTGTTTTTAATTGACCTTAATCCAAGCGATCTGGAAACATCTTTGTTCCAATCCATTTTCATTTCTGGGTCAATGTCAGAATAAAGCTTATTAATATTTGCCATTATAGTAACTCAAAGAACTCTTTGAGGCCTCTTATTACATGAGCATGGGTTTTTCCACACTCTGGACACTTAATTGGAACAGCCAAATAAACGGTAGGTTTTAAAAGCATATCTTTTATAGCTACAATATCTGACTCTGTGATGATAGAATATAAATCTTCTAGTTCCTTTTCATTTAAGTCTTCAACTGGAATGCTTTCCCCGTTAGCATGAATCGTTTCTATGCATGATACTATCATGTGGGCTATATTTTTATCATCAAAAATTTTAGGGTATTGGAATTTAATTTTAATGTCACCCAGTGTATACCAGAGGTCTTCTGGTGCATCTATTTGTGTATGTAATAGATTTATATGGGTTGGTATTTCAGTTCCACAGGTGCACTTCCAAGAGTTTTCGTGATTAACTTCACCAAGAGAATGCGCCCATAAATGAATCAGTAATAGTTCTGATTCTTGGCGGTTTAAATCTTTTGCATTTGTACAGTCTTTGATTAGCTTTTTAACAATCTCTTCTACTGAACCATTCTTTTTAGCAGTAATAAGTTCTAGATATTCTTTAAGCGTGAATGCGCGACAATTGATTATTTTAGAACCAACTCTCACATCAAATTTGTATTCATACATATTTTAGCTCCTTTATTTATCATATTTATAAATAGAATAAAAGGAGCATCTATGGCAAACATTATTCGTTGTAAATTACCAGATGGTGTTCATCGTTTTAAACCATTTACGGTAGAAGATTATCGAGATTTTTTGTTAGTTCGAAACGATATAGAGCATCGGTCACCACAAGAACAAAAAGAAATAATTACTGATTTAATTGATGATTATTTTGGAGACTATCCGAAGACTTGGCAACCATTTATATTTTTGCAGGTATTTGTAGGGTCAATAGGTAAAACTAAAGTACCGGTCACATTTGTATGTCCAAAATGTAAAAAAGAAAAGACAGTTCCATTTGAAATATACCAAAAAGAATTAAAGGAACCTGTTTTTGATGTAGCTAATGTTAAAATTAAATTAAAGTTTCCTTCTGAGTTTTATGAAAATAAAGCAAAGATGATTACTGAAAATATTCATTCTGTCCAAGTAGATGAAATATGGTATGATTGGAAGGAAATTAGCGAGCCCAGTCAAATAGAACTTGTTGACGCCATCGAGATAGAAACATTAGAAAAAATTCTCGATGCAATGAATCCTATTAATTTAACTCTACATATGTCATGCTGTAATAAGTATGTAAAAAAATACACTGATATAGTAGATGTGTTTAAGCTATTAGTTAATCCAGATGAGATATTTACTTTTTATCAAATTAATCACACGCTTGTAAAAAGTAATTATAGCTTAAATTCAATAATGAAAATGATTCCTGCTGAGCGCGGATTCGTATTAAAACTGATTGAGAAGGATAAACAATAATGAGTATGTTGCAACGCCCCGGATATCCAAATCTCAGCGTTAAATTATTTGAGAGTTATGACGCTTGGAGTAATAATAGATTTGTTGAATTAGCTGCTACTATTACCACATTAACTATGCGGGATTCTCTTTATGGTCGAAATGAAGGAATGCTACAATTTTATGATTCTAAAAATATCCATACAAAAATGGATGGAAATGAAATAATTCAGATTTCTGTAGCTAATGCAAACGATATTAATAATGTTAAAACAAGAATTTATGGATGTAAGCATTTTTCTGTATCTGTAGATTCAAAAGGTGATAACATCATTGCTATTGAATTGGGAACTATTCATTCTATAGAAAATCTTAAATTTGGTAGACCATTTTTCCCTGATGCCGGTGAATCTATAAAGGAAATGCTTGGCGTAATTTATCAAGATCGTACATTATTAACTCCAGCGATAAATGCTATTAATGCTTATGTTCCTGATATTCCATGGACTAGCACATTTGAAAACTATTTGTCATATGTAAGAGAAGTTGCTCTAGCGGTAGGAAGCGATAAGTTCGTATTTGTATGGCAAGACATCATGGGAGTTAACATGATGGACTATGATATGATGATAAATCAAGAACCATATCCAATGATTGTAGGTGAGCCAACTTTAATAGGTCAATTCGTCCAAGAATTGAAATATCCATTAGCATATGATTTTGTTTGGTTGACTAAATCAAACCCGCATAAACGTGATCCAATGAAAAATGCTACTATCTATGCTCATTCATTTTTAGATTCTTCATTACCAATGATTACTACAGGAAAGGGTGAAAACTCTATTGTAGTGTCAAGGTCAGGTGCTTATTCTGAAATGACTTATAGAAATGGATATGAAGAAGCTATTCGTCTTCAGACTATGGCGCAATATGACGGCTATGCTAAATGTTCTACTGTCGGTAATTTTAACTTGACTCCTGGCGTTAAAATTATTTTTAATGATAGTAAAAACCAATTTAAAACAGAATTTTACGTTGATGAAGTTATTTACGAATTATCAAATAATAATTCCGTAACTCATCTATATATGTTCACTAATGCAACGAAACTGGAAACAATCGACCCAGTTAAGGTTAAAAATGAATTTAAAACTGATACTACCACTGAAGAAAGTAGTTCTTCCGATAAGTAATAAAGAAGTTTCTATTCCTAAGATGGGTCTTAAACATTATAACATTTTAAAAGATGTTAAAGGTCCTGATGAAAATTTAAAGCTTCTTATTGATTCTATTTGTCCAAATTTATCACCGGCAGAAGTTGATTTCGTTTCCATTCATTTATTGGAATTTAATGGAAAGATTAAATCTCGTAAAGAAATAGATGGTTATACTTATGACATTAATGATGTTTATGTGTGCCAAAGATTAGAATTTCAATACCAAGGAAATACATTTTATTTTAGACCTCCTGGAAAATTTGAACAATTTTTAACGGTGAGCGATATGTTATCCAAATGCTTGCTTAAGGTCAATGATGAAGTTAAAGAAATTAATTTTCTTGAGATGCCAGCATTCGTTTTAAAATGGGCAAATGATATTTTTACAACTTTAGCAATTCCTGGCCCTAATGGTCCAATAACCGGAATTGGCAATATTATTGGATTATTTGAATGAAAAAGCCACAAGAAATGCAAACGATGCGTAGAAAAGTTATTTCAGATAATAAACCAATACAGGAAGCGGCTAAATCCGCTTCTAACACTTTATCTGGACTTAACGATATATCTACGAAATTGGATGATGCTCAAGCTGCTTCTGAATTAATTGCTCAAACTGTTGAAGAAAAATCGAATGAAATAATTGGAGCAATTGACAATGTAGAAAGCGCAGTGAGTGATACTACTGCTGGTTCTGAGTTAATTGCTGAAACTGTCGAAATTGGCAATAATATTAATAAAGAAATCGGTGAATCGCTCGGAAGTAAATTAGATAAATTAACGAGTTTACTCGAGCAAAAAATCCAGACAGCCGGAATTCAACAAACAGGAACTAGTTTAGCTACGGTTGAAAGCGCTATTCCTGTTAAAGTTGTTGAGGACGATACAGCTGAATCCGTGGGTCCTTTATTACCAGCTCCTGAAGCAGTTAATAATGATCCTGATGCTGATTTTTTCCCTACCCCTCAGCCAGTTGAACCTAAACAAGAATCGCCAGAAGAAAAACAGAAAAAAGAAGCATTTAACTTAAAATTATCTCAAGCTTTAGATAAATTAACAAAGACTGTTGATTTTGGATTTAAGAAATCTATTTCAATTAGTGATAAAATATCAAGCATGTTATTTAAGTATACCGTTAGTGCTGCTATTGAAGCTGCTAAAATGACTGCAATGATATTGGCTGTTGTTGTTGGAATAGATCTGTTGATGGTTCACTTCAAATATTGGTCAGATAAATTTTCGCAGGCATGGGATTTGTTTAGTACAAACTTTACCAAATTCTCTAGCGAAACCGGAACGTGGGGTCCTTTATTACAGAGCATCTTTGGTTCTATTGATAAAATTAAGAAGCTGTGGGAAGCTGGAGACTGGGGCGGATTGACAGTAGCTATTGTCGAAGGACTTGGAAAGGTTCTTTTTAATTTAGGAGAGCTTATTCAACTTGGAATGGCTAAATTATCTGCGGCAATTCTTCGAGTTATTCCTGGTATGAAGGATACTGCTGATGAAGTAGAAGGAAGAGCACTAGAAAATTTCCAAAATACTACAAATGCTTCTCTTAGCAAAGAAGACCAAGAAAAAGTTGCAAATTATCAATATAAAAGAATGAATGACGATCTTGGTCCAATAGCAAAAGGGCTAGACAAAATTGCGAACTGGAAAACTCGTGCATCTAACTGGATTCGTGGTGTTGATAATAAAGAAGCACTAACGACTGATGAAGAGAGAGCAGAGGAAGAAGAAAAATTAAAGCAACTTTCTCCGGAGGAAGCTAAAATTGCTTTAATGAAAGCTAATGAAGCTCGTGCTGCTATGAATCGTTTTGATGAATACGCTAATTCAGCTGATATGAGTAAAGACTCAACGGTTAAATCAGTTGAAGCTGCCTATGAAGACCTTAAAAAACGAATGGATGACCCGGATTTAAATAATTCACCGGCAGTTAAAAAAGAACTTGCTGCTAGATTTTCTAAAATTGATGCTACTTATCAAGAGCTCAAGAAAAATCAGCCTAATGCCAAACCTCAAACTTCTGCTAAATCGCCAGAAGCAAAACAAGTCCAGGTAATAGAAAAGAACAAAGCACAGCAAGCTCCTATTCAACAAGCATCTCCTTCAATCAATAATACTAATAATGTTATTAAGAAAAATACTGTCGTTCATAATATGACACCCGTAACGAGCACGACTGCTCCTGGTGTATTTGATGCGACTGGAGTTAATTAAGGAATAATATGGCAATTGTTAAAGAAATAACTGCTGATTTAATTAAAAAGTCCGGTGAGAAAATTTCAGCCGGACAGAGTACTAAATCAGAAGTAGCAACTAAAACATACACTGCCCAGTTTCCAACTGGGCGTGCTAGTGGTAATGACACTACAGGGGACTTCCAGGTAACAGATCTATATAAGAATGGATTATTATTTACTGCATACAATATGTCATCTAGGGATTCTGGAAGTCTTAGAACGATGAGATCTAACTACTCTTCTTCATCTTCGAGTATTTTACGTACAGCCAGAAACACTATCAGTAATACAGTATCAAAACTATCAAATGGACTAATATCAGATAATAATTCAGGAACAATAAGTAAAGTTCCTGTTGCAAATATTCTTTTACCTAGATCTAAATCTGACGTCGATACGTCATCACATAGATTTAATGATGTTCAAGATAGTCTTATTACAAAAGGTGGAGGTACTGCTACTGGTGTGCTAAGCAATATGACTTCAACCGCAGTATTTGGAGCGCTGGAAAGTATAACACAAGGTATAATGGCTGATAATAATGAACAGATTTATACGACAGCCAGAAGCATGTACGGCGGTGCTGAAAATAGAACTAAAGTGTTCACTTGGGATTTGACTCCGCGCTCAACAAAAGATTTAATGGCTATTATTAATATCTATCAGTATTTTAACTATTTTTCTTACGGTGAAACTGGTAAATCTCAATATGCTGCTGAAATAAAAGGATATTTAGATGAGTGGTACCGTTCTACTTTTATTGAGCCGTTAACTCCAGAAGATGCAGTTAAAAATAAGACGTTATTTGAGAAAATGACATCGAGTTTAACTAACGTTCTTGTAGTTTCAAACCCGACAATTTGGATGGTGAAAAACTTTGGTGCAACATCTAAGTTTGATGGAAAAACGGAAATATTCGGTCCATGTCAAATCCAGAGTATCAGATTTGACAAAACACCTAATGGTAACTTTAACGGATTAGCTATTGCTCCAAACCTCCCTAGTACATTTACTCTCGAGATTACTATGAGAGAAATTATCACGTTAAACCGTGCTTCTTTATATGCGGGGACTTTTTAATGTATTCTTTAGAGGAATTTAATAATCAAGCAATAAACGCAGATTTCCAACGTAATAATATGTTTAGCTGCGTTTTTGCAACAACTCCATCAACTAAAAGCTCTTCGTTGATAAGTTCAATTAGCAACTTTTCTTATAATAACTTGGGACTAAATTCAGATTGGTTAGGATTAACTCAAGGCGGTATTAATCAGGGAATTACTACGCTAATTACAGCTGGCGCACAAAAACTGATAAGAAAATCAGGAGTTAGTAAATATCTTATTGGTGCCATGAGTCAACGTACAGTTCAAAGTTTATTAGGCTCATTTACAGTTGGTACATATTTAATTGACTTCTTTAACGTGGCATATAACTCATCTGGATTGATGATATACTCTGTAAAAATGCCAGAGAATAGATTATCCTATGAAACTGACTGGAACTATAATTCTCCTAATATTCGTATAACTGGGAGAGAATTAGACCCTTTGGTTATTTCATTCAGAATGGATTCAGAAGCTTGTAACTATCGTGCAATGCAAGACTGGGTTAACGCTGTTCAAGACCCAGTAACTGGATTGCGTGCTTTGCCGCAAGATGTCGAGGCTGATATTCAGGTTAATCTTCATTCTCGCAATGGATTACCACATACTGCGGTGATGTTCACTGGATGCATTCCAGTGTCCGTAAGCGCTCCTGAGTTATCATATGATGGAGATAACCAAATAACTACATTTGATGTTACTTTTGCGTATAGAGTCATGCAGGCTGGAGCAGTTGATAGACAAGCTGCGCTTGAATGGCTTGAATCTGCTGCTATAAATGGTATTCAAAGCGTTCTCGGAAATAGTGGAGGTGTTACTGGACTATCTAATTCGCTTTCACGACTCAGTAGATTAGGGGGAACTGCAGGAAGCATTTCAAACATTAATACTATGACAGGAATTGTCAATTCGCAAAGTAAAATATTAGGAGCAATATAACAATGGGGACCTTTCGGTCCCCATATTTTTATTTACGGAATGAAATGAAAGCAGCAACTGAAGCAACTAAACTGTCTTCAATATAAACTTCAATTTTTACCGGAGCTTCTGACTCAAATTTACCTGTTACTACACCCTGAAAAATACTTTCAGTCTGTTCTGGCTTTGAAAAATTTTCAGAAGGAAAAATTCCGAACTTTTTATCTGTTCCAAAAATTTTGATAAATTCATCGTAAACTGCTTCATTAAAAGCATTATCAGCAGGAATAACGCCTTCAACTACAAGTTCTTGACCTAAAAAGCGCAAAGAAGATTTCATTTTGTGTTCCTCATGTTATGTCAGTAAGACTACTATAACACAACACGAGGGACTTGTAAACTACATCTTGAACTTTTTAGACATTCCGTTGATGTTAACCAAAGAAGCTAAGATTTGAGAAACTTCGTTTTCCTCTTCTTTTGATTCTTCTACAAGGAATTGATTAAATCCAGCCATTGGACGAACTTCACCAGTTTCCATCAAATGATCGCCATCATATACTGATTCTTCTAATTGCTCAGAAGGAGGAACGATTGTACCTTCGATTAGATACTTGTTATAAGCAGTTTCTTTCATAAAGTAAGTACTTACTTTATTAATCTTCAGTAAAATTCCACGCGGTAGAATAACTTCAGCTTCTGATGGAAATCCTGATAAATGACCCGGAACGATAACTTTGATTCGCTCAGCTCCTTTAATTACCATACCCACGCTAGTTTCAGCATCTTCATTAGCATATGTAGAATGACTACCCATATGCATCAAATCTTCTGCATCAACGGAACCTTCTCCTTCACCAGAAAATACTGCACCGGAATCATCTAGAGCCATATAGTTTTTACCATGCTCGCCGAAGATATTTGGTTTAAGCGATGTAGATACGAAGTTCTTGAAATAGAACATTTTGTTTTCAATGTTATGACGCAAAGTTTTAAAGGTAACTTCTTGTCCGCGATAAAGCGTAGTTCCTGGAGGAAGAACTGAACCTTTAGCGAATGCAGAATCCAACGTCTCGATGTGCTTAATAGCTCGTTCCATATATTCTTCACGGGTAGAATCTGGTTTACCCAAAAGGAACGAGTTCATTTCAACATATGAATCTGCACAATAATCTTCAATTACATCAGATTCGGCCTGAGTCAGTCCTTTTGGAGTTACTTCAGTGCTTGCGTATTCATATGCCTGGGCAGCAGATTCATTAATCAATTTATAAATGCCATTCATGACAAATTGAATAATAGCTGTCTTTTCATCTGGCGTAGCTTTAGAACCTTTAACTAAATCATTAATAATTTTCTTAATAACATCAAAGCTATTAGAAATATTAATGTCAGCAAGATCGCTTAAAATTTTATCAGTTTTATAATCAAAGAATTCTTTATTCTTTAAATATTCTTGAGAACCTTGATATGTTATATCGCTCTGCAACTTGATAGATGGATCACGTAAACGTGCATGGGCCAATGCAATATGATTTCGGAAGTTTTCTAGTTCATAATCGCTAGATTTAAAACGAGAAGCACTTCTCATACCACCGATAGCTCCTTTGCTGAAGTTTGAACCAATCTGGATAACGCCAGAGTTCATTGGTCCTTCTGCTTTATATACCGGAACTTTAGATTCAAACTCTTGATATTTCTTGGCAGCGAAGCTATCACCCTGTAGCGAAGCATCGACAGTAGAATATTGAGCTTGTGCTGCTAATCGACGACTAATTTTAGTTTTTTGAATAACAGCTTGATCCGTGCGCTTATCATTTTCTAAAGCAATAGAAGCAGCAACAGCGACAGCTTTAGGAACAGCATTACCTGTTTTAACATCTACATAAACATCACCGACCTTCGATTCAACTTTTGTGAATAACTCAGTTGAAATAGGAGGTACACCTGGAATGTCTTCTAAATTGGCATTTTTACGGTAAACCATAATATATGCATACTTTTTATCATAGTCCCAGATTTCCTTTAAAAGAACATATCGACCTGCTCCTTTAGTACGTACTAAACGGTCAGCAATAACTTGCATTTGACGAGCAGCGCCATTTGTTTTACTCTTTAGTACGCGGAATAAGCATGCATCAATTTTATACTGTTTCATTGTTTGAAGAGCAGTATCAAAAACAGCGTTAATGACGCCAATTGGATTTCCACCCAAGTTTCTAAGTTTAACCAGTGATAATTTCTCGTTGACACCTATCATTACGATATGCATCATTTTATCGCCCGGCTTAACGTTTTTATTTGTATCACCTCCAGAGGTGTATGTACAAAATCTAAATCCAGGAAGCACGCTTTCTTCGCCGGCTTGAATAGCAAAAATTTGAGGTATTTTATGCTTAGGATTTAAGTTAACAACCGGCGCCGAAGCGCCGTCAAATAATTCTGTAATAAGTTCCATGATTTATCCTTGAACGAACTTGTAAGGCATGTTTGCAATATCTATGCAAGACGCAATAATTCCAAGAGATGATTCTACTTTCTGTTTAACATTTGATGAAACAAATGATGCAAAGTCAACTCTATCTTCTATATCACCTGTCATTGTAACCAATTCACCAGTTTCCATTAAATGGTCTCCGTCATAGATTACCGATTCGGTGAGTTCTTCTGTGGTCATAACTTCAGCTTGAATAAGCTTGTTGTTAGTTTTAACTGTTCCATCATTGTAAGATGCATCGGTTATTTTATTAACTTTGACCATTAATCCACGTGGCAAAATGACTTCCATTTCATTTGAAGGTGCTAAACTTCCACCGGGTAAAACAACATTGACCTTATCAGCCCCAGTAATAACCCATCCAATTCCAACTAAATTATCGCTAGAATTTACTAGTCCTTCATCAGTTTTATCAATAGAAACACTTAGACGCTTTTCGTCTGGTAAAACACCTACAGATGAATCAGTCATCCAAGTACCAAAAATATTTGGATATAATGATGTTGACACAAAGTTTCTAAAATAAAAAACTCGATTTTTTACCATTGCTTCATATATTGAAGGTAACATTCGTTGTGAACGATACAAAGTAATACCTTTTGGTAATCGTTCACCATTTTTAAAGGCTGAATCTAAATTATCAATAGCTTTTTCTATGTCAGATGCTGTCAAAATACTTGTACGCTCATCTGGATTATATAATCCCAAAAGAGCATTATTTATATCTACATATCCTGAACCTACGTATTCACGAATTCCGCGTTTTTGCGCCGGTGTGTATTTAGATGAATCTTTATTTTCGACTATAGGATGTAATGACCATCCAGCTGTAAGAGCATATCCACGTAATTCTCTTCGAATAATCTTTGTTTTTATTGCATTCCAAGAATTTTGTACTAACTCATTTGCAGCATCTTGGTTTAAATGCGAATGTTTGTTAATATTTCTTTCAAACCAAGCACCTTTATATTTTTCTAAAGTATCATCGACGATAGAAGCAATAGTTTCTAAAGTTTTTATTGAAGTAATAGATTCTTTTCGTAATCTTTCTAAAGCTTTATTTTTTATTTCTGTATTAACATCAGATTCTTTATCTTCAGGAATTATAGAAGCTTCTCTGAATGCCATTCCAGCTGTAACACTATTAAGAGCATTCTCTAATGCAAATCCTGAAGTAGAAATAACAGTTAATTCGTTAGCATCGGAAATTAAAGGCGCATCAGCGGGTTTATTTAATTCTGCTGCTGAAGCCTCAAATTTTTGAAACATCGGTGTTTCAAATCTAGAAGATTCCAATGATTGACTTTGCGCAATTGCTCTACGGGAAATTTTAACTTTAACGATTACAGCTTGGTCAGAACGTTTATCATTTTCTTGTGCAATAGATGCTGCAATTGCCTCATTTTTAGTTACTTGAGCTCCAGTATCTTTATTGATATAAACATCACCGACCTTCGATTCAACTTTAGTAAAGAGCTCGGTACTAATTTCTGGAACTCCTGGAATGTCTTCTAGTGATACATTTTTGCGATGTATAAGAATATATGCATACTTTTTATCATAATCCCAGAGTTCCTTAAGAAGGACGTATCTGCCACCTGAACGACTACGGATAAGTCTATCAGCAATAACTTGAATTTGTCGAGCTTGACCAGCGGTTTTAGACTTAAGAATACGGAGCATACAAGCATCAATTTTATATTGACGCATTGTTTGCATTGCAACAGTAAAAACTGAATTGATATAATTAATTGGGCTTGGCCCAAGACCTTTCAATTTAGCAATTGAACCTTTAGCGGTTAATGTAAAAGGAACAATATGCATCATTTTATCGCCCATTTTTAAATCGCGATTAGTATCACCTCCAGATGTATAGGTACATAAACGAAAGCCTGGCTGTTCAATTGCATCATCAACGTGAACTGAAAAAATTTGCGGTATTTTCTTCTTTGGATTTAAGTTTGTAATCGGAAGAGTAGTATCTTCGTCAAATAATTCTGTAATGAGTTCCATCATATCCTCTCTAGTGTTTATTCTATTTATAAAATTAAAGGCCCGAAGGCCTTTAATAATCTATTGGTAAGAGAGTACGGTATATTTCAAACTTTGGACCTTTTTCATAGGCATCAAATGTTTCTGTGAATTTATTATAAGCATATGCATCTACAAATTCGAGAATGACTTGTGATACAGAAGTAGAAACATCTCCACCTTCTTTTTGAGCAATGACAATTGTTTCTAAGTAAGCTTTCATAGACCAGTTACCTCATGAAAATCACCAAATACATCCTCGAATGTATTAGCTTTAGTTTTATCTTCACGTAAACGAATCGCAATCGGAAGAAATAATTTAACGTAATCAGTGCGGCCATCAGATTTTAACCAACCGTTGCATTCGCACTCTAGAATTTTTCCAATATAATAATTTTGGTTTTCCATAATGCGAGTACGGTCAAGTTCATGCGATTTTACACCGGCTTTATCTTTTAAGCCTGAACCAGCATTTACTTTAATTTTTCCACACTCTGACTCAAGAATAAATCCACCTGCTTTAGTAGGGTCTTTACGGTGAGGATAAATTCCTACAATTTTTAAATCAACATCAATTACTTCTTTAAATTTATAGAGATTTTTTGAACGAGCATTTTCCCATAATCCATCGATATTTTTGAGAATAATACCTTCAAGACCTTGGTCAATATACTTTTTATAAATTACCTTAGCTTCATCTAGGTTATTTACTACCTGGTTTTCAATTAAAATTACTTTATCATATCCCGATGTCATTTGTTCTAGTTTAGAAAAACGTACATCATATTTTAAACGAAACGCTGGAAGACCGTATATTTCTACCAACGGGACATAATCCCAGACCTGAAACTTCATACATTGAGCTTCTTTTTCAGAAATGGTTCCTTTTAAGGATTTATTGGCGATTCCATTAGAAGTAGTACGAGATTCCGCTACTTCGGCGAATTCTTTGGCTTTACTAATTTCAGGATAAGCATCAAAAAGAAAATCTAGGCCTTCTGGTTCCTTTTTAACTTGCTCATGGTATACCAATTCGCCATCAATTAACACACCTTCTGGATGAATCTGGCGGGCTTCAGCAGTCATTTTGATTAACTCTTCCTTAAGAAGATCTAATCCTAGATATTCATTACCAGCTCGTGATAAAAGACGAACATCATCTAATTCATCGCCTCGGACTTCAGCAAAACACCGAGCTCCATCTGCTTTTAACTGCGCAAAGGCTGGAAACTTGATATTCTTATTAATGCCTTTTTCATCATAAGAACTTGCAAGCATTTGAGGTTGTTCAGGAATTAAACCTGGCCAAACTTTATTTGCAATAGATACTGAAGCACCGCATTCAAGGTCTCGCATCATAACTCGACGCAAAACTTCAACATCATCCTTTTTACCATCAGTGATATATCCAGTTAATTCCTCAATTGCAGCATTTCCAGTCAATTTCCGAGTAGCTAACGTGAATTCAATGAAGTCAAGCATATCGGTAATAGTCAGCATTCCAAAACTCTGGGTAGCAATACCCGGTTTAGGCCATTTCTTGATATAATACTGTAACCCACGAGAATAAGTCAGACGATATACTCGTTTAAGCAATTCATTATCTTTATTCTTTTCAAGAATTGCTTGCTTCTGCTTAGTTGAACCAATAGATGCTATTTCGTTCAGAATTTTAAGAATCATTGTTCATCCTTTAGAGTTTGGTTTACAGCTCTATTATAAATCAATTCATCATTAAGCTCAGTCAAAGACCTGTGGTACGTGGTTCTAACTTTATTTCCTTGCATCCAGTGCTTGACGTAAATGAAACCTTGCTCTACACATTTTTTAAAAATTCGTTCGTCTTTTTGAGCTCGGAATTCTGGATTGCATCTAAAAAATTGATTTACGTGACCGTAATCACGTGTAGTATTACCTTCATTTTCATAAATAGTGTGAACAACAAACATTAGAATGCTCCTTGGAAAATATTATCACCACTAGTAAATCTATTAAAATATCCTGCATCACCAGGCTTAGTATAACTCCACGTATGGAATGGATTCATATGATACGGGTGTGTATAATATGGATTATATGGATGTGTATAATATGGATTATACGGATTAAATCCAGGAGTTCTCCAGGTAGTGTTCCAACGAAAAGAATCGTTTTTAACCATCTTCTCAATTACATCTTTTATAGCTTTTTCACTATCAAAACTTTCTTTATTTTCCTTCGGTGAAAAAAGCTTATTTTCTACATCATTCCATGTATAAACTCGCTGCGCAGTTTTTGGAATATTGTCACGCTCTCCTCGAGCCATCCAATAAACAGGAACATTTAATATTTCACTCGCATGATCGCAGTGGTGGGCGAGATCGTCAATATAACAAATTACATTATATTTCTCTTTTGCCTTTTTGAATAACTCTTCTTTTGAAGAATCATGACCACACATCATTACTTCTGAGAAGGCACCAGGAAAAAGAGCATTCAAATTAAATTGACGATTCAGCAGAGCGTCAATAGAATCACCCAATGCTGTAACAGCTACAAAATTATAATCTTCTTTTAGTTTGTTAATTACGCACAGGGCATCTTTATATGGAGACAGGTAACGAATAAAATCTGATCGATTGTATTTTTCAATTAGCTTGACACCAAGTTCTTCATCACAATTAAAGAGTTTACCCGGAGAAATAAATTTCTCATCTTGGATCATTTTTAAAATATGTTCTAACGGAAGATTATATTTCTGAGCAAAATAAGGAAGACCTGATTGCCAGCTTAAACATACTCCATCAATATCAGTTAAAATAGTAGGCTTCATAGAGAGTCTCTTAATAGGTTTAACACATCAATAAATTCAGCTTCGGTTAGTATTGTATCATCTTTTGTTAGACCACTAGCCATGCTGTGCTTCAAAACTTTTCCTTTCGAGGCTTGTAATGCATCGCGAAAGCCCCTGTTTTGGAACGCTGCTTCAAAATATGCATTTGTGTATAATTCTTTCCACGCTGGAGAGTATCTTGAAAACGGAACTCCAAGCCAGAAGAGGGTCCCACGGTCCTGAGCTCTAGCATAAGACCTTCCAGCTTGTTGGGCGGCAAGCCCGGATAACCCAAATATACGACGTTGCTGTTCAATATTTTTCACCTTACACCCTTGGAGGAATCCTTCGAGACCTCCAAATTGGATACCATCCATAACAAAAGGCCATTGGGCGAAATTACTTAATGCGCATGATGGCCATCTAAAATTGCTTCTAATCTCTAACTCAGACATTTTCAATACTTATAATTTCAACATCAGCCCAATGACCATAGCAAGGAAGACGAAATTCAACTGGCCAGTTAGGGTCCTTTTCTAATATAATATAATAGACTTAACTTGCGGTTCTTCGTGTTCATCAGTATATGGATTTTTATCTGTTACTTTATATGTGACCTTAATGTACTGAATTCCAAAAATCTTATTAATTATATTCATACTAATTCCTTTAATCCGTAGATAGGAGATAATTCATCACCCATACGAAGGTCTTCATTTCCATCTACCCAGGAAACAATATAAGCCTCTTTTATTTGAATACCACTCCATTTAAATGGAGGTAGAACCTTAGAAATTAATCCAGGTATACCAACTCCCTTTAATTCAACAGTTTGACCTAAAAAGAATTTCATTAGAACCTCATCTGAAAACCGTGCGATTTAACATT
>ULRM01013153.1_pt1 | contig 125674 bp, 123 predicted proteins | sample 1955551 | NCBI WGS metagenome assembly ULRM01 (sample SAMEA4835686, study PRJEB28245) | human gut metagenome | biome: gut microbiome; material: fecal sample | place: Denmark | collected 2008
GCCTTTTTATTTTTCTAACTTAATTTTACAATTCGCGTATATAAAAATCCCAAGTAAATACATAAAAAATAAAAAAATTGAAACTTTTAGCGCACCTTGTACGTCATATTAAGTGAGGCAGAAAGGAGTGGAGAATGATTTTTACTGGATATAAGAAAAAACGGCAGATCGAAAAATACCGTCACCTGCTGAATGGACTCATCGAAACTGATTATCAAAAAATGTTCCGTATCACGATGAATTACGTACATGATAAAGAAGAGGCCTTAGATGTGATGCAAGATAGTTTTCATAAAGCCCTGAACTATTTTGAAAAAGAAAAAGAGATCGAGCATTTTAGTGCATGGTTTTATCGGATATTGATCCGCACGGCATTAGATAGTTGGCGCAGACAAAAAAGGACGCCTGTGGACTTATTTGAAATTCAAGATATCCCCCAACAGTTACCTTTAGAAACTTCCGTTGCAGAGCTCCATATGATTTTAGATAAAATAGACAGTCCGGAAAAAGAGATTCTGATCCTCTACTTTTTTGAAGGATTTCGTTTGAAAGAAATTGCAACTATCTTGGATATGAATGAAAACACAGTTAAAACGAAAATGTACCGCTCATTGAATGCTTTACGTCAAATCCTAGAATGAAGGAGAGAAGAGTGCCATGTATTCCCAAAAAGAAAATTTAAAAAAACTAAAGAAAACTTATAAAGAACAAGCAATTCCCAAAGGGCTTAAAGAGGAGATCCGCCAGCGTTTTATTATCGAAGAGCAATCATTTATAAAAGCAAGGCGGAGAAAGAGACGTCTCCAAGGGTTCGGAGTATCTTTGGCTATCGTAATGATTACAACAAGTAGCCTTCTTTTTAATAGTCAAGTTCGAAGCTTTGCAGAAAATTTACCCATCTTAGGATCAGTCATTGAATTGATCTTAGGCGAACGCTTTACTGATCGATCTGAAAAAATCGATATTCAGGTACCGAAGATCAATACACAAAATGAGAAAGAAAATAAAACAATTCATGGATTAAATCAAAAATACTTTCGCGAAGGACAAGCAGATTTTGAAAAAGCTGAAAAAGAATATGGAAATTTTGAAACGGATCATTACCAAGTTTTGGGAGATTATCAGAAAATCGTAGACGATAACCGGTTTCTCGTGATTGAAAGGCAGATCACCCAAACAGCAGCAGATAGCCATGTTGAAAAAAGATACGACACAATCGACAAGAAAAACAGTGTCCAGCTCTCACTTCCACTTTTATTCAAAGATGACACTTATCTATCTGTTTTGACAAAAGAAGTCAAACGGCAGATGGCCGAACAAGTCAAGGAAGATCCATCTAAGTACTATTGGACTGAGCAAGATATTCAAGAAGGGACGATAGAAAAACCAACACTTGTTACGCCTACACGAAGTTTTTATTTGAACAAAGAGCATCAATTAGTTTTGACTTTTTCTCAATACGAAATTGCTCCTGGTTATATGGGTACACCAGAATTTGTCATTCCTAAGTCCGTGACAAAAACGATTTTGGCATCGGAAGATTATTTGGATCATTAGACGAGAAGTAGTTGCGACTAGCAGTTTCAATTTTCAAGTAAGTACAAGTAAATAATAAGAAGAGAAAAAGAGAAAGAAGAGATATAGTGAAAAGAAATTATTTAGTCATCAGTATTATTGCTTTATCCGTGCTTTTGTTTTTCGAAATTACTTCGGTGGCCTCCTTGATCACCGAAGTAAAAGGACAAACACACTCTTCGGAGCATTCGTCACAATCTTTCAAACAATCAGAACAATCAACCATTAAAAGCCAATCAACTGAAACAGCTAACGTCAAAGAAGCCATTCAAGAATCAGCGGAAAAGGTACAAAGTCAATCATCACAATCAACACAAGACAGTACAGAAGCAATCCAAGACCCGACTGTCAAAAGCGTCGCAATCAGCTTTGATGATGGACCAGGAGCGACCACAACGCCGCAGCTTCTGCGAATCTTAAAAGAAAAAAACGTGCATGTCACTTTTTTCGTCTTAGGAGAAAATACGGCGCAGCATCCTGAAATCGTGAAGCAGACAGCTGAAGCAGGGCATGAGATTGGCAATCACACATACGATCATCAGAATCTGGCCACTCTTTCTGCCCAGTCGATGACGGAGGAAGTGACGAAAGCAGACACTGAGATCAAAAAAGTCACTGGCAAAACCCCCGCTTTTGTTCGTCCGCCCTATGGTTCTGTCACGAATGTAGGAGCAACGATCATCCAGCGACCGATCATCGAATGGTCTGTTGATTCAGAAGATTGGAAGACAAGGAATCCTGATTTGATTTTGCAGAAGATCCAAGCAACAGTATACGATGGGTCAATTATTTTATTCCATGATATCTATCCTGAAACGATTCGTGCCGTTCCTCAAGTGATCGATTATCTGAAAGAGCAAGGCTATCGCATCACGACAGTTGGCGATTTATTAGGGCATCCAACGGCTGTCGAGAACTATTATGGCAGAAACGATCATCGGCCAGTTCAGTAAGTGAGACAAGTATCTTTAATAAATAACACATTTTAATAAGTAGTTGAACACATAACTACCTTACTTGCAAAGGCTTAACAATATCTATACAGATACAACAAAAAACTGTCCACCAATTCTCTTTGGCGGACAGTTTTCACTTAAAAATAAAGAAGCAACTATTCGTAAATTATGCTAAAATAGCAGTAGAACGCGTCCTGAGGGAATCGAACCCCCGTCTCAAGAACCGGAATCTTACGTGATATCCACTACACTAAGGACGCAAGCACTGGGATAATTGTAACTAAACAGATAAAAAATTACAAGGGGATTGGACAAAAAAATGAAATTTGAGCAAAATTTTTCACAAAAACAGCAGCAGACACAGAAACTAGCCATGACGCAACATTTGCAACAGTCCATCCAAATTTTACAATATAACAGTGAGGAGCTGTTGGCATTCGTTGAGAATCAAGCAATGGAAAATCCATTGGTGGAAGTTGTTGAGCCGGAATGGCAGCCAGATTACATAAAAGCTTCTTCATCTTCTTATGAAGGAGAAGAGACAAATTACCTAAATCAGATTCCTGATACAAAAGGGTCTTTATTTGATTCATTGATCGAACAAGTCCATTTGAATTACCGAGATACTTTTTTGAGGAAAATCGTTCTTTATCTTGTAGAATACATCGATTTGAACGGATTTTTGACGATTAGTTTAGAAGAAGCTGGAAAAGAGATTGGAGCTACGCCTATCCAAATGCTCGATGCGTTGACTCTGATTCAGCAATTAGAACCAGCTGGAGTAGGTGCACGTAGTTTGCAAGAATGTCTCATGCTTCAAACAGAACGAGATGATTATGCGCCGGAATTAGCTTATATCGTGTTGGAAGAATGTTTTGAGGAACTGGTGGAGCGAAAATGGAAAGAAATCGCACAACGTTTTTCTGTTGATCTACATGCTGTTCAGCAGATATTCGACTATTTACAAACGTTGAGTCCAAGCCCTGGCCGGATTTTCGACCGTAGCAGCGAATTGTACATTATTCCTGATGTCCGGGTATTAGTGGACGACGATAAAAATGTACAAGTTATCTCAAACCGAAAAAATCAGCCAAATATACGCTTTCAAGAGAGTTACTTCAAACAAATGTCACAACAAGCAGATAAAGAAACTGAAAATTATTTAAAAGAACGGAAACAGGAATTCGAATGGTTGAAGAAAACGATCCTCCAACGTGGGGATACAATTTTGCGGGTTGCTCAAGTCATTGTTTCCCGGCAAAAAGCTTTCTTTATCGACAAGGAACGTCCAATCAAGCCTCTTACGTTAAAGGAAGTTGCAACTGAGATAGATGTGCATGAATCCACGGTCAGTCGTGCAGTCAACGGGAAATATTTGGAAACAGATTTCGGTGTATTTGAATTAAAAAAATTTTTCACTACACGAATTCCTACGAATAGTACAGAACAGACAGAAGACCTTTCAGCAGATACAGCGAAGAAAAAGCTGCAGGAATTAGTCGATCAAGAAGACAAAAACAAGCCATTGTCGGACCAGAAATTGGTTGAATTGCTGAAAAAAGATGAGATAGCGATCTCAAGACGAACAGTAGCAAAATATCGTGATTTATTAGGAATCCCGAGTTCATCAAAAAGAAAACGTTATGATAACTAATCAGTCAAAAGACTAGAAAAAGTATTTCACTTTTTCTAGTCTTTTTAGTTGAAAAACGAGAGCAAAACTGTTAGACTTACAGTCGTGAGGTTGAGATTTCCCTTTATTGATGTGAAATTCGAATAGTTAATTTCTTTTTTTATCGTATATGGGTCGTTTTAAGTCTACATTGGACGTAAAGTGTCCAACTAAGGAGATCGCTATGCTGGATGAAATAAAAATGATTGAATCTGTTGCACCAGATATTATCGAAGTGTTGCAAGAACGCTATAAAATTTTACGAAATATCTATTGGATGCAGCCGATTGGGCGTCGAAGTTTATCGGAAAGTATGGGGATCACAGAACGAGTCTTACGAACAGAAACAGACCTTTTGAAAAATCTGAATTTGATCGACACCTCAAAAAGCGGTATGACGCTGACAACTAAGGGCGAAGAAGTTTATCAAAGCCTTGAAAACTTCATGGATCAGCTTTTAGGTACGCATCAAACCGAACAACAGTTGGCAGAATATTTTGGTAACCAACGCTGTATCGTTGTTTCAGGAAACAGCGAAGAGCAGACCAAAGTGGCTGATGCATTCGGCGAAGCGCTGAGCGAAGCCTTAGACCGACTACTTCCAGAAGGCGAGAATATCATCGCTGTGATGGGAGGAACTACTATGGCTGTGGTAGCCGAACAATTGTCTAATCTGGAAAATAAGAAACGGCATAACCTGTTTGTCCCTGCAAGAGGCGGGATTGGTGAAGCGATAACTGTACAGGCAAATTCTGTCAGTGCAAGAATGGCTGCTAAAGCAAACGGTAACCACCGCGCACTTTATGTTCCGGAACAATTAAGTCTGGCAACTTATAATTCTTTACTCAATGAGCCATCTATCCAAGAAGTCTTAAACTTGATTAGTGAAGCGAATTGTGTTATTCATAGTATTGGGCGTGCATTACACATGGCAGCACGTCGTAAGATGACTGAAAAAGAATTAGTCATGCTGAAACAAGCAAATGCTGTTGCGGAATCTTTTGGCTACTTTTTCAATGAAAAAGGTGAAGTCGTTTATAAGGTCCCTAGAATCGGCATAGAATTGCAAGATTTGGAAAAAGTCCCGATCATCATGGCAATCGCGGGCGGAAAATCAAAAGCTAAAGCAATTCGAGCTTATATGAAAAATGCACCAAAACAAACGTGGCTCATCACTGATGAAGCTGCTGCAAATGAGATTTTAAAAGGGGTAACCCTTTAAAATAAATATTTTTTTGATTTTCATAAGGAGGAAATCTTAAATGACAGTTAAAGTAGGTATTAATGGTTTTGGACGTATTGGACGTCTAGCATTCCGTCGTATCCAAGATGTAGATGGAATCGAAGTAGTAGCAATCAACGACTTGACAGATGCTAAAATGTTGGCACACTTGTTAAAATACGACACAACTCAAGGACGTTTCAACGGAACAGTTGAAGTTCATGAAGGTTCATTCAACGTAAACGGAAAAGAAGTTAAAGTATTAGCTAACCGCAACCCAGAAGAATTACCATGGGGCGAACTAGGCGTAGATATCGTTCTAGAATGTACTGGTTTCTTCACTTCTAAATCAGCAGCTGAAAAACATTTAACAGCTGGTGCTAAACGCGTTGTTATCTCTGCTCCTGGCGGAAACGATGTTCCAACAATCGTTTATAACACAAACCACGAAACATTAACTGGTAAAGAAACAGTTATCTCAGGTGCTTCATGTACTACTAACTGTTTAGCTCCTATGGCTAAAACATTGAACGACAAATTTGGTGTTGTTGAAGGATTAATGACAACTATCCACGCTTACACAGGTGACCAAATGACTCTAGACGGACCTCATCCTAAAGGTGACTTCCGCCGTGCACGCGCTGCTGCTGCAAACATCGTTCCTAACTCAACAGGTGCTGCTAAAGCTATCGGTTTAGTAATTCCTGAATTGAACGGTAAATTAGACGGAGCTGCTCAACGTGTTCCTGTACCAACAGGTTCATTAACAGAATTAGTAACAGTTCTTGAAAAAGAAGTAACTGTTGACGAAATCAATGCAGCAATGAAAGAAGCTTCAAACGAATCTTACGGATACAACACAGACGAAATCGTTTCTTCAGATATCGTTGGTATGACTTACGGTTCATTATTTGATGCTACACAAACTAAAGTAATGACAGTTGGCGACAAACAATTAGTTAAAACTGTTGCTTGGTACGACAACGAAATGTCATACACTGCACAATTAGTACGTACTTTAGAATACTTCGCTAACTTATAAGATAGACAAACGTACAAGTGTAAATTATAGACATGTACATTTAAAAGCGGGGAAGCAATCGCGCTTCTTCCGCTTTTTTTGATAATAAGTTTATTCAGGAGGAAATAAAATGGCTAAGAAAACAGTGAAAGATATCGATTTAAAAGACAAAAAAGTTCTTGTCCGTGTTGACTTCAACGTTCCTTTGAAAGACGGCGTGATCACTGACGACACTCGTATCAAAGCAGCATTGCCAACAATCAACTACGTTCTAGAACAAGGCGGAAAAGCAATCCTTTTCTCTCACCTTGGACGTGTAAAAACAGAAGAAGATAAAGAAGGAAAATCTTTAGCTCCAGTTGCAAAACGTCTAGGCGAATTATTAGGTAAAGAAGTAACATTCGTACCTGAAACTCGCGGAGAACAATTAGAAGAAGCAATCCGCAACATGAATGACGGCGACGTTGTCGTATTCGAAAATACACGTTTTGAAGATATTGACGGTAAAAAAGAAAGCAAAAATGATACAGAACTAGGTAAATACTGGGCTTCATTAGGCGATGTATTTGTTAACGATGCTTTCGGTACAGCTCACCGTGCACATGCTTCTAACGTAGGTATCGCTTCAACTGGTATCCCAACAGTTGCTGGATTCTTGATGGAAAAAGAAATCAAGTTCATCGGTGAAGCAGTAGAAGAACCAAAACGCCCAATGATTGCAATCCTTGGTGGCGCAAAAGTTTCTGATAAAATCGGCGTAATCGAAAACTTGATTCCTAAAGCAGATAAAATCTTAATCGGTGGCGGAATGACTTACACATTCTACGAAGCAAAAGGAATCAAGATCGGTAACTCTCTAGTAGAAGCTGATAAAGTAGAACTAGCAAAAGAATTAATCGAAAAAGCAGGCGACAAACTTGTCTTGCCAATCGACAATGTCTGTGCACCAGAATTTTCAAATGATGTTGAAACACAAGTAATCGAAGGAGACATTCCTGATGGTTTGATGGCTTTAGACATCGGCCCAGCATCAGTAAAATTATTTGCTGATACATTACAAGGTGCAAAAACAGTTGTTTGGAACGGACCTATGGGTGTATTTGAAATGAGTAACTTTGCTAAAGGTACAATCGGTGTTTGTGAAGCAATCGCTAACTTAGAAGGCGCAACAACAATCATCGGTGGCGGAGACTCAGCTGCAGCAGCAGAACAATTAGGATTTGCTGACAAATTCACACACATCTCAACAGGTGGTGGCGCAAGCTTGGAATTGCTTGAAGGTAAAGAATTACCAGGACTAGCAGCAATCAACGATAAATAAACGACCAAGTTTGCTCAATTCTGACGAGTAATCGATCAAAAGGTGAAGGGAGTTTTCATGACTCCCTAGCCATTTTTCAATAAATTAAGGAGTGTGTTCCTCAATGCGTAAACCTATTATCGCAGGTAACTGGAAAATGAACAAAACTGCATCAGAAGCAAAAGAATTTGCTGAAGCAGTAAAAAACAAAATCCCTTCAAATGACAAAGTTGATTCAGTCATCGGATCTCCTGCATTATTCTTACAAGAATTAATGACATCAGCTGAAGGTACAGAACTAAAAATCTCAGCACAAAACTGCTACTGGGAAAACTCAGGTGCGTTCACTGGTGAAACTTCACCAGCAGCTCTTGCTGATCTAGGTGTTCATTATGTGATCATCGGACATTCAGAACGTCGTGAATATTTCCATGAAACAGACGAAGACATCAATAAAAAAGCAAAAGCTATCTTTGCAAATGGTATGACACCAATCCTATGCTGCGGCGAATCTTTAGAAACCTATGAAGCAGGCAAAACTGCTGAATGGATCGAAGGACAAATTACAGCTGGTTTAGCTGATCTTTCAGCTGAACAAGTGTCAAACATGGTTATTGCTTATGAACCAATCTGGGCAATCGGTACTGGTAAATCAGCTGACGCACAAATCGCTGACGAAATTTGTGGAGTTGTACGTCAAACAGTTGAAAAACTTTATGGAAAAGAAGTATCAGAAGCAGTTCGTATCCAATACGGCGGTTCTGTAAAACCAGAAAATATTGCTGAATACATGGCAAAAGAAAATGTTGACGGTGCTTTAGTCGGTGGCGCAAGCTTGCAAGCAGATTCATTCTTGTCATTGTTAGACGCTGTAAAATAATTGTTGAAAATTTGCGAAAAATGCAAGAAATGTTTGCACTAATGAGCAAAATTAACTAAAATCGTATATGAGGGAAATCCCTTAGGAAAAAACAAACTCAAAGGAGAGACAAAACATGTCAATTATTACTGATGTTTACGCTCGCGAGATCTTAGACTCACGTGGTAACCCAACAATCGAAGTAGAAGTATACACAGAAAGCGGAGCTTTTGGCCGCGGAATGGTTCCTTCAGGTGCTTCAACTGGTGAATACGAAGCAGTTGAATTACGTGACGGAGACAAAGCTCGTTATGGCGGTAAAGGTGTAACTAAAGCTGTCGACAACGTAAACAACATCATTGCTGAAGCAATCATTGGCTACGATGTTCGTGACCAAATGGCTATCGACAAAGCTATGATCGCTTTAGACGGAACTCCTAACAAAGGTAAATTAGGTGCGAACGCTATTTTAGGTGTTTCTATCGCTGTTGCACGTGCAGCTGCTGACTACCTAGAAGTACCTTTATACCACTACCTAGGCGGATTCAACACAAAAGTATTGCCAACACCAATGATGAACATCATCAACGGCGGATCACATGCTGATAACTCAATCGACTTCCAAGAATTCATGATCATGCCTGTTGGCGCTCCAACATTCAAAGAAGCTCTACGTATGGGTGCTGAAGTATTCCACGCATTAGCTTCAATCTTGAAAGCTCGCGGATTAGCAACTTCTGTTGGTGACGAAGGTGGATTTGCTCCAAACCTTGGTTCAAACGAAGAAGGTTTTGAAGTAATCATCGAAGCAATCGAAAAAGCTGGCTATGTACCTGGTAAAGACGTTGTTCTTGCTATGGATGCTGCTTCTTCAGAATTCTACGACAAAGAAAAAGGTGTTTACGTACTAGCTGACTCAGGCGAAGGCGAAAAAACAACTGACGAAATGATCAAATTCTACGAAGAATTAGTTTCTAAATATCCAATCATCTCAATCGAAGATGGATTAGACGAAAACGACTGGGACGGATTCAAGAAATTAACTGACGTATTAGGCGACAAAGTTCAATTAGTTGGTGACGACTTGTTCGTAACAAACACTCAAAAATTATCTGAAGGTATCGAAAAAGGAATTGCTAACTCAATCCTTATCAAAGTGAACCAAATCGGTACATTAACAGAAACTTTCGAAGCTATCGAAATGGCTAAAGAAGCTGGCTACACAGCAGTTGTATCTCACCGTTCTGGTGAAACAGAAGATTCAACAATCTCTGATATCGCTGTTGCAACAAACGCTGGCCAAATCAAAACTGGTTCTCTATCACGTACTGACCGTATTGCTAAATACAACCAATTACTACGTATCGAAGACCAACTTGGTGAAGTTGCAGAATACAAAGGTTTGAAATCTTTCTACAACTTAAAAAACAAATAATTCTTTTCTAATGAAGATACATGATCGACTATTGAAAGATAGTCGAGTATGATCACTTAGTTAAGTAATCGAACTCTCTACTTGCTGAAATATCAGCAGGTAGAGAGTTTTTTTGCAACTAGCTTCTGTATATGATGTTTACAAAGAATGGTACAAGAAAAGATCATCCTTGAAAAAGGAAAGCTAACAATAACTAGCATCATATAAGAGCTTTTAAGGATAGAACAGTAGAATAGGAATCTATGGGCAAGTCCTCTCGTATAAATAAAATAGGAGGGAAGTAGCAGCATATTTTTCATAAAGTGGCTCTCTTTCTTCATTTTTACTTTGGTTGCTCCTATTTGAAAATTCGAGCACACTCAAATACAATAAAAAGAAATGGCAAGGGAGAGGATTAGATGAAAAAAGAAGAAAAAATCGCGATTTTACAAGAGATTATCCGAATTAAATCAGTGAATGGAAACGAAGGTGAAGTAGCAGCCTATTTGAATAAGCTTTTGGCAAAGCATGACATAACAGGAGAGATTGTTTCTTACAGAGATGGTAGAGATAATTTGATTGCTCGTTACCAAAAGGGCCAATCAGGAAAAGTGTTAGGCCTATCTGGGCATATGGATGTCGTGGCGGCTGGTGATGAATCGTCTTGGACCTATGCACCCTTTGCAGCAGAAATCCATGGGAACCGTTTGTACGGACGTGGTGCTACAGATATGAAGAGTGGCTTGGCAGCAATGGTGATTGCCATGATCGAACTGAAAGAGTCAGGAAAACCATTTAACGGAACAGTCAAATTATTAGCCACTGTCGGAGAAGAAGTGGGTGAACTAGGTGGGGAACAGCTCACGAAAGCAGGCTATGTAGATGACTTAGATGCCTTGATCATCGGAGAGCCAACCAATTACAGTTTGATGTATACGCACATGGGATCAATCAACTATACAGTCACCTCGCACGGAAAAGAAGCGCATAGCTCTATGCCAGACCAAGGTTATAATGCAATCAATCACCTAAATGAATTCATTACGAAAGCAAATGCTGAAATGAATCACCTCGCTGAAACAATCGAGAATCCTGTCCTAGGAAAAACAATCCATAATGTTACATTGATCAGTGGCGGGAATCAAGTCAACAGCATCCCAAGCCATGCGCAGCTCCAAGGGAACATTCGATCGATTCCAGAATACCCAAATGATAAAATCATTGCATTGCTGCAATCAATCGTCAATGAATTGAATCAAGAGACAGACTATCATTTGGAATTGATGATCGATTACAACAAAATACCTGTCAAAGCTGATCCAGATTCTCCTTTGATTCATTGCATTCAGCAACAATTCAGCCAGCCATTACCTTTAGTTGGAGCGGCAGCAACAACGGATGCAGCCGAATTTACGAAAGCTAACCATTCCTTCGACTTTGTCGTCTTTGGGCCTGGTGTCGTTACTTTGCCTCATCAAGTAGATGAGTATGTTGAAATCGATAATTATTTGGATATGATCGAAAAATATCAAGGAATTATTTTATCCTACTTAGCGTAAGATTTTTTTAATAAATGAAAAAACAGAGCCAGATTAGCATTATTTTGCTAATCCAGCTCTGTTTATTCAGCCTATTTTTCTTTTTGAATATATCAAGCGTTGGGGCAACATAGTGATGACTAATGAAACAACGACGATAGACAACAAGCGATCAAGGTAGTCTGTACCCGCCTGTACCAAGATCACACTTGTTGTCTGACTTAAACCTAACCCATGTAATAGCTGAACGATCATACTGGATCCTGAGGAGGTGATCCCGCCAAATAACTGAACGGTAATGATCGAAGAAACGATCGTTCCAGGTACCGATAAAATCAAAGCGAGTAATAACAGTTTCAAGCTGTTTTTATCTTTGCCGAGATATCTTGGCAAAATCAATCCAGCAAGCAAGCCTGTGAGAATTTGGATTGGCGAATAATACAGAGAAAAAATATCTGTAGTCACTCCACTTAAAATACCGCTGGACAATCCTGTCAGCATTCCAGGTACAGGCCCAAGCAATGCACCAGCAAAAATCGTTCCGATAGAATCGAGATAGATTGGCAAACGAAGCCATAAAGCAATCGTTCCTCCAATATAATTGATCCCAATACACAAAGCCATCACTGTAAGTACGTGAGTTGCCATTTTGTTTTTATTCATTTTGTTAGCCCATCTTTAACCTTTCCAAATCTTTCATAATCGTTTCTTCTTGTGCATTTAAAAGAACGGTTAAAAACTTTCGGAAAAAAAGACGAGTATCTACTTTTGTCATAATTTTACTGTTAGCAGGTTTCTGCCAAAATTCATAACGATCAACCAATGTTTGTCCACGACTTATTCCCTGAGTTTCCACAGCGGTGAAGCTTTTGAAACCTTCACAGATGGCCCCCTCGATGAAATAAGCAACAGCTAACGGATCATTGATGACACATCCTAAAATTCTTTCTTGTTTCCAGTGGAAGTCAAAATAAAAACGAGTGATCGCTTTTAGATACTCTCCCTCTTCAGGATTCATTTGACAGCAGTATTCGAGGATAGTCGGTGTCAAGACGATTTCTCTTGTCACATCTAACCCAACCATTTCTATCGTTTGTTTGAGATTCTCGAATACATAAGAAGCTGCTTCAGGATCACACCAGTAATTGTATTCAGCAACTGGCGAACAGTTACCATGGCTTTTGTAAGTTCCACCCATCGAGACAAAACGATCCATATGTTTCCCAATATTTGGGTTGACTTTCAAAGCAAAAGCGATATTGGTCAAAGGACCCAAAGCAATGACTGATGTATTTGTCTTTTCTTTGAAATAATCAGCCAAAAAATCAACGGCATGGAGAGGTTCTGCCTGTTTTCTCAAGATCATCGGGAAATTTGTTTCCCCTAAACCATCCATACCATGAGTGTCTTGTGCACTGATGAAAGGTTGCTTCAAAGGTTTTTCCATTCCTTGATAAACAGGAATGTCTAAACGATCACAGCGTTCCAGGCATTTCAGCACATTCTGCGTACCTATATCTGCAGGGACATTCCCACAAACTACGGTAATAGCAACTACTTCGATATCAGGGGATTTGACAGCTAATGATAAAGCTAAAGTGTCGTCGATCCCTGGATCGCAATCAATAATTACTTTTCGCATTATTTCCAATCTCCTTTCTTTAGAGATACTTAGTTTTTTATTCTGGGAAGTTTCCGAACCAGTCCAAGACGAGCGTCTTGATTATAATGCACGAAATTAGTATACTGGCTTTTATTGCGAATGTAAATGCTCTCTTACAAGTAAATCTATTGAGGAGAACTTTAAGTAAATGATACAATGAAAAAGAAATGGAATTTACGTGTGCCGAAAATAAAGAATCCTATGGATCGGTACATTGGATAATAGATAGATTATAGTTTGGCAGAAAGCGGCGGGTGTACAATGGTTATTTTTTATTTCATTCTTATTCTGATAATTATAGGGATCAGTTACCATTTTCTTTCTTATTTTTATGCAAAGAAATTAGTAAGAGCGGGAGTACAGAGAGGATATGACTGGTATGAAGACACTGGTCATCGTTTGATGGACCCTGCTGCAGTCACGTCAGTAGAAAAAAAACGACAAAAATTAGAAGAAGAGTGTGAAAGCTTTTGGGAGCAGGGAACACCCAAAACAATCAAAAGTTATGACGGGTTGAAACTAGCTGGTCAGATGTTCATCCATCCAAATAAGCAGAATAAATGGGTCATTTGCGTACATGATTACCGAAGCACAGGGAAAAGAGACATGTCTCATATAGGTAAAAGATATGCAGAGAAAGGATTCAACGTTCTTGTACCTGATTTACGTGCGCACGGAGAAAGTGAAGGAGAAATCATCGGAATGGGATGGCTAGATCGGCTAGATTTAATTGCCTGGATCCAACTCATCTTAGATGAACAGCCGAATGCGTCCATTATTTTACACGGCGGATCAATGGGAGCTTCTACGATCATGATGGCAAGTGGTGAAAAACTTCCATCAGCGGTCAAAGGATTTATTTTAGACAGCGGATATGTTTCTGTTTATGCAGAATTCCGATATATGTTAAGTAAAATCACTGTCTTTCCTAAAAAAATGGTCATGAGATATGCGAATCATTATGCCCAGAAATACGCCGGTTACTCCTTAAAGCAAGCATCAGCTACGAGACAGCTTGGCAGCAACCATCTGCCTTTATTAGTCATCCATGGTGAAAGAGATCATTTTGTCCCTACAGAAGCAGCGTACACGATTCAAAATGCTACGGCAGGGGATAAAGCACTGCTGCTTGTTCCAGAAGCAGAACACTTGGAAGCATCGATGAAAGATCCGAAAACCTATTGGACAGTGATTTTTTCATTTATTGAACAAAGAATAACGATGGATTAATTTTCTCTTCTTTTTTGTAAGTAATTCGAGGATAAATAATTGTTTATAGATCTGGAGACTGCTAAAATAAGGTAGGAATAAAAAAATATCAGTTATTTGAGGAGTGCGGCATATGGAAATCAAAGAAGAAAAAAATCGTCTTGCTTTATTCAATGATGAGCAACAAGAGATTGGAGAAATGACATGGTCAGATGCGGGCCCAGACATCATGATCATTGACCATACATTTGTAGATCCAGCATATCGTGGTCAAAAGTTAGCTGAAAAGCTAGTGTATACTGGAGTAGAATTAGCAAGACGAGACGGGAAAAAGATCATTCCTTTATGCCCTTATGCAAAAAAAGAGTTTGAAAAGAAACCAGAATATCAAGACGTCTTACGTCAGTCATAAGAATAACAGCTGAAAGTTTTGAACTTTCAGCTGTTATTCCATTTATATAGAGTTGTCACGGACTTTTATCTATGATAAAGTTAAAGAGACGATATCTTTTGGGAAGGAGGCTGCGATATGTATAATTTAATTTTGGGAATCGTGATCGTTTTATCGATTGTTATGGTCATTGCGATTATGATGCAGCCAAGCAAGCAAAATAGTGCAGCGAGTGCATTTACCGGCGGTGCGGATCAACTATTCGGCAAACAAAAAGCTCGCGGCTTTGAAGCTGTCATGCAGCGATCAACTGCAGTTATGGGAGCTATCTGGATGATCTTATTATTTGTCCTAGCATATTTATCTTCGAAGTAGTTGAATAAGCCTCTCGCAAAACGGCGGGCGGCTTTTTTTATTGCAAAGAGAACGCTTAAGAAGAAGTTATGAAAGAAACTATGGTAAAATTAGGCGAAAGAGGTGAGACGAGTGAGACAATTACCAAAACCCCTTTATGCAAAACATGGAAAGCGAGCGGTTTTGCTGCTTCACGCTTACTCAGGAAGTCCAAACGATGTTCGAATGCTCGCACGATTTTTGGAAAAAGCAGATTATACAGTTTATGCGCCGCTTTTTAAAGGACACGGAACAATGGAGCCATATGATATCTTGCAAGAAAAAGCAGAAAGCTGGTGGGCAGACACTAAAAAAGCCATCCATTTTTTACAGTCTGAGCAGTTTTCTGATATTGCCGTATTAGGATTATCGATGGGCGGCATCTTTGCTGTACGAGCACTAGAAGAAGAATCAGTGATTGGCGGCGGTTTTTTCTGTTCGCCTTTGTCTCCTGTAAAAACAAACGTGCCTGAAAACTTTGAAAAATACGTACGTCAAGTGCTTAAGACAGCAGGTAAATCAGAGAAAGAAATCAATGAAAAAGCAGTTGCTTACCGCTCGTTAGCTGAACAACAATTAATGGATATACAAGATCAGGCAGCAATCGTAGAAAGTAGGTTGTCAGATATCCAACAGCCGATATTTTTAGCTCAAGCTGGGAAAGATGAAATGATCGACCCTAATGGCGTATTTGAAACTGCACGCAAGTTTAGCCGTCAGCGAGTGACACTTCAATGGTATCCTGAAAGTGGTCATGTGATTACAGTTGGTACAGCAAGACGCGAATTAGAAAAAGACGTCTTGGAATTTTTAGAAAAATTACCTTGGAATGAGGAATAAATATGACAAAAGAAACGATAAAAGAGAAAATTCTCTTTTTCATGGAAAGCAGTCGCAAACGCAGTTTTTCTATGGAAGAAATCGCTGAAGGTTTAGGGTTCCAAAAAAGCGATGATTTTAAATTACTAGTACAAACGATTGCTCAAATGGAAAGAGAACAGAGTATAGTTTTCAATAAAAAAGGAAAAGTGAAACTTCCTTTAAAACCAATCTTGATCGAAGGAACATTTCGAGCAAATGAACGAGGATTTGGATTTGTAACGATTGATCCCGAAGAAGATGACATCTATATCCCAAAAGAAGCGACTGGTTTTGCAATGGATGGAGACACCGTAGCAATCGATATCATGAAGCGAGCAAATACAGATATGGATCGCGGAGCAGAGGGGAAAGTAGTCGAGATTCGAGACCGGGCGACTACTCAGTTAGCAGGGGAATTCGTTGCTTATTCAGAAGAAGAAATACAAGAAACGGATCTTTACGGCGTTGTTATCCCGAAAGATAGAAAGCTCAACCAATTTAAAGTATATGCAGCAGCAGAGGGAGTTCGTCCAGTTGACGGAAGTATTGTGCTGATCGAACTGACCCATTACCCTGAAAAAGGGTATGCGACTAGTTTAGAAGGGATAATCAAGCAAGTGATTGGTCATAAGAATGACCCTGGCATGGATATCCTCTCAATTGTCGTGGCTAATGGTATCCCTACGAAATTTCCTGATGATGTATTGTCTGAAGCAGATGAAGTTCCAGATCAAATCAGCGAAAAGGATATAACTGGACGTAGAGATTTAAGAAATCAGCTCATTGTTACGATTGATGGAGAAGATGCAAAAGATCTAGATGATGCAGTTACGGTTAAAAAATTAGATAACGGTAATTATTTTCTTGGAGTACACATTGCAGATGTTTCTTACTATGTGACACAAGGCAGTCAATTGGACAGAGAAGCATATGAAAGAGGGACAAGTGTATATTTGACTGATCGAGTGATTCCGATGATCCCGCAACGTTTATCGAATGGTATCTGTTCACTGAATCCCCATGTTCCAAGGCTGACCATGAGTTGCGAAATGGAGATTGATCCAAATGGACAAGTAGTCTCTCATGATATTTTCCCAAGTGTGATCCAAACAACAGAACGGATGACCTACACAGCTGTCAATCAAATCTTAGAAGATCAAGACGAAGAAACGATGCAACGCTATGCTCAGCTCGTACCTATGTTCCAAGAAATGGGTGAATTGCATCGAATCCTTGAAACGATGCGAATCAAACGTGGCGCGATTTCTTTTGAGGATCGCGAAGCGAAAATCCTTGTTGATGCTGAAGGACACCCAAATGACATCCAGCTAAGAAGCAGAGGAATTGGTGAACGCTTGATCGAATCTTTCATGCTTGCGGCCAATGAAACGGTAGCTGAACATTATAATAAATTAAATCTGCCGTTTATTTACCGAATCCATGAACAGCCAAAAGAAGAAAAAATGCAGCGCTTCTTTGATTTTGCTTCAGCTTTGGGCATTCTGGTCCGAGGAACGAAAGGAACGATCACACCAAAAGATTTACAGCATGTGATCGAAGGAGTAGAAGACAAACCAGAAGCTGCAGTTATCAATACTATGTTGCTAAGAAGCATGCAACAAGCACGCTATTCAGAAGACAATTTTGGGCATTATGGCTTAGCGGCAGATTACTACACACACTTTACATCTCCTATTCGACGCTATCCCGATCTAATCGTCCATCGTCTGATCCGTTCTTACAGTGAAGATAAAAGTGAAAGCAATCAAAGTTCGTGGGCTGCGGAACTTCCTGAAATTGCAGATCATAGTTCTAAGATGGAACGTCGTGCAGTAGAAACAGAACGTGAAGTAGATTCCATGAAGAAAGCAGAATTCATGATGGACAAAGTGGGAGAAGAATTCGATGGGATCATCAGCTCTGTTGTGAAATTCGGCCTGTTTATCGAACTGCCGAATACAGTAGAAGGATTGATCCATATCAATGAATTGAAACAGGACTACTTCCATTTTGTTGAAAATCATTTAGCTCTTGTAGGTGAAAGAACTGGTCTGACTTTTAAAATCGGACAAAAAGTGCGCGTAAAAGTAGTCAAAGCTGATCCAGATGAACGAGCAGTGGATTTTGAACTCGTTTCCGCAGAAGAGGTCACTGCGTTGGAACGTCCAAAAGCACGCAATGGAAAATCTGGAAAACGAGAAGGAAAACAAGCAGGCAAACGCTCAGAAAAAAATGGCAAGAAGAACAAACGATATAGTGATAGTAAGCAAACGTTCGGTAAGAAAAAAGGGAAAAAGCCATTTTACAAAGGTGTCAAAAAGAAGAAAAAGAAAAAATAAAATGAGTTGGAGGAAACAGCTATGCCAAAAGGCGAGGGAAAACTAATTGCACAAAACAAGAAAGCTCGCCATGATTATTCGATCATCGACACGATGGAAGCAGGGATGGTCTTGCAAGGAACGGAGATCAAGTCGATACGAAACAGCCGGATCAATCTGAAAGATGGATTTATTCGCGTCCGCAACGGGGAAGCTTTCTTGCATAATGTTCATATCAGTCCTTATGAACAAGGAAATATTTTTAATCATGATCCGTTGCGCACGAGAAAGTTATTATTACACAAGAAACAAATCGTTCGTCTTGAAAACGAATTGAAAAACACTGGAATCACTGTTGTTCCTTTAAAAGTCTATATTCGTAACGGCTATGCCAAGGTATTGATTGGTCTGGCAAAAGGGAAAAAATCGTATGATAAACGGGAAGATTTGAAACGAAAAGATATCGATCGACAAATTGATCGAACATTAAAAAATTTCTCTAGATAATTTCATTATCCTTTTTCGCATATTCGGTGCTTTTGCTTTTACTTAATGATAAAATTTGTTAGCATTTAATCTGATAAAACATGATTATCACAGGTTTTTTCTTAGATCAGGAGCACCGTGCATGGGGAAAAATTCGCTTCGTTTTTGACTGAAATAAAAAAGTGTCTAATTTTCATGAAAATGTTTTGAATTTTCTGTTTCATGGTGGTATGATACCGTGTGGTTAGAAACCGATTGGAAAAAACCAGATACGCACATGAATTGATTTTATGTGAATTTCGGGGAAAAGAGGTGAAATGGATTGGATGAACGCTCGCTAACGTTTCACATTGGACCAATTTGGTTTGATGGTACAGTTTGTATAATGGTGTTACTGACCTGTTTGATTGTTTTCTTCTTAGCTTACTTTTTTACAAGAAATCTTAAGTTGAAACCAACAGGCAAACAAAATGCGATAGAATGGGTCATTGATTTTAGTCGAGGAATCGTAACAGATAATCTGCCTAGAAAAGAATTGAGCAATTTCCATTTGTTGGCATTTACATTGTTTTTATTTGTTTTTGTTGCAAACAACATAGGTTTAGTAACAAAAATCGTCTTACCTAACGAAACAACACTTTGGAAAAGCCCGACAGCAGACCCGTTTGTTACTTTAACTTTGGCATTTATAATGATCTTACTTACTCACTTATTCGGGGTGAAAAAGTTAGGCTTCAAAGGATATTTCGTAAATTCGTTCTTGAAACCCTATAGTTTTATGTTTCCGATGAAACTGATTGAAGAATTTACAAACTTATTAACACTTGCTTTACGTCTTTATGGGAATATTTATGCGGGGGAAGTTTTGCTAACCTTGATTGCAAAAATGATGACAAGCTTAGGCTGGTTCTCATTACCATTAGCAATTCCATTAGAGATGGTCTGGATCGCGTTCTCCTTGTTTATTGGGAGCATCCAAGCATTTGTCTTTGTCACTTTGTCAATGGTTTATATGAGCCATAAGATTGAAGTAGAAGAATAATACTCGGTTAAAAAACAAACTACTATTTATCTATTTTAGGAGGAAAACAATTATGAATTATATCGCAGCAGCAATCGCAATCATGGGAGCAGCAATCGGAGCCGGTTATGGTAACGGTCAAGTTATCTCTAAAACAATCGAATCAATGGCTCGCCAACCTGAAATGTCTGGTCAATTCCGTACAACAATGTTTATCGGGGTAGCTCTAGTTGAAGCTGTTCCTATCTTAGGGGTAGTTATCGCCTTGATTCTAGTTTTTGCCGTTTAATTGAATCAGTATTAAGGCAGAAACAACATCGTTTGTTACTGCTTTTTTACATGGAAACTAGAAATACTCCAAAGAAAGGAAGGCTCGCCTATGCTGAATCAATTGGCAATTGCAGAAGTTGGCAATGCGATGTTAGGTAATATCATCGTTGTCAGCGGCTCATTTTTGATACTACTGGCTCTCTTGAAGCACTTTGCTTGGGGACCAATCAGCGATATTTTGAAAAAACGTGAAGACAAGATCGCCAATGATTTAGATTCTGCAGAACAATCTCGCATCAACTCAGCGAAAATGGAACAAGAACGCGAACAACAATTGTTAGCCTCTCGTTCTGATGCAGCTGATATCATCAAAAATGCGAAAGAAAGTGGAGAATTAAGCCGCCAAAATATTTTGAAGGATGCTCAAGAAGAAGCAGCTCGTCTAAAAAGCAAAGCCCAAGCTGATATCACTGTAGAACGTGATTCAGCGCTGAACTCTGTAAAAGACGACGTTGCAGAACTCTCTCTTCAAATCGCGGAAAAAATCTTGAACAAAGAATTATCTCCAGAAATGCATGAATCATTAATCAATCAATACATTGAAGGTCTAGGTTCTTCAAATGAAACTAGATAAATATACAGTAGGAAGACGTTACGGGAAAGCTTTATTTGAACTGGCGATCGATTCAAATCAAGCAGAAGAAATCTATCAAGATCTCGTAAGTTTACGTCAAATCTATGAACAAGTACCTGGATTAGGGAATATGTTAAGTGATGTTCGTCTAGAACCTCATGAAAAACGAGAAATCATGGACAAGCTTGTCAGCGGTTATGATGGGATCGTTAAAAACTTTTTAGAAGTTGTTTATGAGTATAACCGAATGGATGACCTTTTGTTCATGATCGAAGAATATGAACGTCGATATGATGAACATCAAGGGTTACTATTGGGAAGTGTCACAACAGCAGTCCCACTTTCAGACGAACAACGAATACAATTAGAAAAGAATGTTGCAAAAACAATGGACTATCAATCAGTTGAATTAAAACAAATCGTTGATTCTTCTATTATTGGTGGCGCGATTGTTGAAGCCAACCATCGAGTAATCGACGGAAGCATTCGCACGCAATTAGAAAAAATGCGTAATCAATTAAACAGATAGTACAAAGAGGTAGGTGAATCGAATGGCCATCAAAGCAGAAGAAATTAGTGCCTTGATTAAAGAACAAATTGAAAATTATCAAAACGTGCTTTCAGTCGAAGAAATCGGTACCGTAACTTATGTAGGTGACGGGATCGCTCGTGCACATGGTTTAGAAAACGCGATGAGTGGTGAGTTGCTTGAATTTTCAAACGGCTCATACGGAATGGCGCAAAACTTAGAGTCAAATGATGTAGGTATCATTATCCTTGGCGATTTCGAGTCCATTCGTGAAGGAGATAAAGTAAAACGAACAGGTAAGATCATGGAAGTTCCAGTTGGAGAGGCCTTGATCGGTCGGGTAGTCAATCCGCTAGGTCAACCAATCGACGGACTAGGTGAAATCGTTACTGACAAAGCTCGTCCAGTAGAAGCGATGGCACCAGGTGTTATGCAACGTAAATCTGTTAACGAACCAATGCAAACAGGGCTAAAAGCGATCGACGCCCTTGTGCCAATCGGACGCGGACAACGTGAATTAGTCATCGGTGACCGTAAAACAGGGAAAACTTCTATTGCGATCGATACGATCATCAACCAAAAAGGTCAAGATATGATCTGTATCTATGTAGCAATCGGACAAAAAGATTCTACAGTTCGTACACAAGTTGAAACATTGAAAAAATATGGCGCAATGGATTACACAATCGTTGTGAATGCCGGTGCGTCTCAACCAGCACCATTGCTTTATATCGCACCATATGCTGGTACTGCAATGGGTGAAGAATTCATGTACAACGGTAAACATGTATTGATCATTTTTGATGATCTTTCAAAACAAGCTGTTGCTTATCGTGAACTTTCCTTGCTACTTCGCCGTCCACCAGGTCGTGAAGCTTATCCTGGGGATGTTTTCTACTTGCACTCACGTTTATTAGAACGTGCAGCAAAATTAAGTGATGATTTAGGTGGCGGTTCAATGACTGCCTTACCATTTGTTGAAACACAAGCTGGAGATATCTCTGCTTATATCCCAACAAACGTTATTTCGATCACTGATGGACAAATCTTCTTAGAAAGCGACTTGTTCTACGCAGGTACTCGTCCAGCGGTTGATGCCGGACTATCTGTATCTCGTGTAGGGGGTTCTGCGCAAATCAAAGCAATGAAAAAAGTTGCTGGGACTTTACGCCTAGACTTAGCAAGTTACCGTGAATTAGAAGCATTTACACAATTCGGTTCTGACTTGGATGCAGCAACACAAGCAAAACTAAATCGTGGACGCCGTACAGTAGAAATCTTGAAACAAAAATTGCATGCACCGCTAGCTGTTGAAAAACAAGTAGTGATTTTGTATGCTTTGACACATGGATTCTTAGATAGTATCCCTGTAGACAGTATTTTAGACTTCGAACATGAATTATTCGAATATCTGGATACCAATCATTCAGATATCTTTGAAACAATCCGTACAACAAAAGATCTTCCAGAAGAAGAAGCGTTGAACAGTGCGATTCAGGAATATAAAGACATGTTCTTAGCTACAAAAGGAAGTAATTCCTCTACAGAAGATAAATTGAAATCCATTCAAAATGCATAGTGAGGTGAGATGAATGGGTGCTTCATTAAATGAAATCAAGACACGTATCGCTTCAACGAAAAAAACGAGCCAAATCACGCGGGCAATGCAGATGGTGTCTGCTTCTAAGTTGACAAAATCTGAAGCTTCTTCACAGAAGTTTCAGGTTTATGCAACAAAAGTAAGAGAAATCGTTACGCATTTGACTGCTACTCAGTTAAATGATATTGCCTCAGAAAATCCTAGAGGGGATATCAATTACAACAGCATGCTGCTCAGCCGTCCTGTGAAGAAAACTGGTTATATCGTCATCACTGCAGATGGCGGTTTAGTCGGTGGATATAACAGCTCGATATTGAAACAAACGATGTCTATTTTAGAAGAAGACCACCAATCACCCGATGATTACGTGATGATCGCAATTGGCGGAACTGGTGCAGACTTCTTTAAAGCACGCGGTATCAATCTAGCATATGAGCTGCGCAATCTATCTGATCAGCCAAGCTTTGATGAAGTCCGCAAAATCGTAAATATGGCAACAACTATGTTCCAAAACGAAGTATTCGATGAATTATACGTATGTTATAACCATCATATCAATTCGCTAACTAGTCAGTTTCGTGTAGAAAAAATGCTGCCAATCTCAGACTTAGATCCAGAAGAAGCAACGACTTTCGAACAAGAATATATTTTTGAACCTTCAAAAGAAGAAATCTTGTCTCAGTTATTGCCTCAGTATGCTGAAAGTTTGATCTACGGTGCGATCGTTGACGCCAAAACAGCAGAACATGCTGCTGGTATGACAGCAATGAAAACAGCAACTGATAATGCTGCTAATATCATTGATGAGCTGACGGTTTCTTATAACCGTGCAAGACAAGGGGCTATTACCCAAGAAATTACCGAAATTGTTGCCGGAGCTTCGGCACTAGAATAGTATTGAGATTGGAGGAAAAAAGATGAGTTCAGGCAAGATTGTTCAAGTAATCGGTCCCGTTGTCGACGTGGAATTTTCTTTAGACCAATCCTTACCAGATATCAACAACGCATTAGTTGTTTATAAAAATGACGAAAATAAATCAAAAGTTGTTCTTGAAGCAGCGTTAGAATTAGGGGACGGAGTGATCCGGACCATTGCGATGGAATCAACAGATGGTTTACAAAGAGGAATGGAAGTCATTGATACAGGCAAAGCAATCTCTGTTCCTGTAGGTAAAGAAACATTAGGTCGCGTATTCAACGTACTAGGAGATACGATCGATTTAGAAACACCTTTCCCAGAAGATGCGGAAAGAAGCGAAATTCATAAAAAAGCACCAGCCTTTGACGAATTAAGTACAAGTACAGAAATTTTGGAAACAGGGATCAAAGTTATCGATTTGCTTGCCCCATATTTAAAAGGTGGGAAAGTCGGACTATTCGGTGGTGCCGGTGTTGGTAAAACCGTACTGATCCAAGAACTGATCCATAATATCGCCCAAGAACATGGTGGTATTTCTGTATTTACCGGTGTAGGTGAACGTACTCGTGAAGGTAATGACTTGTATTATGAAATGAAAGATTCAGGAGTTATCGAAAAAACAGCCATGGTGTTCGGACAAATGAACGAACCACCAGGTGCACGTATGCGTGTTGCTTTGACTGGTTTGACGATTGCGGAATATTTCCGTGATGTAGAAGGTCAAGATGTACTGTTGTTTATCGACAACATTTTCCGTTTCACTCAAGCTGGATCTGAAGTATCAGCCTTGTTAGGACGGATGCCTTCTGCGGTTGGTTATCAACCAACATTGGCAACAGAAATGGGTCAATTGCAAGAACGTATCACATCTACGAAAAAAGGTTCGATCACATCGATCCAAGCAATCTATGTGCCAGCCGATGACTACACTGACCCGGCGCCGGCAACAGCATTCGCCCATTTGGATGCGACAACCAACTTGGAACGTAAATTAACAGAACAAGGGATTTATCCAGCGGTAGATCCATTGGCTTCTTCTTCAAGTGCTTTAGCACCTGAAATCGTGGGAGAAGAACATTATAAAGTAGCAACAGAAGTCCAACACGTATTGCAACGATATCGTGAATTACAAGATATCATTGCTATCTTAGGTATGGATGAATTATCCGATCAAGAAAAAGTGTTAGTTTCTCGTGCCCGCAGAGTCCAATTCTTCTTGTCACAAAACTTTAACGTGGCTGAACAATTTACTGGTCTTCCAGGTTCATATGTCCCTGTAGAAGAAACAGTGAAAGGATTCCGCGAAATCTTGGAAGGCAAATACGATGATCTTCCTGAAGAAGCTTTCCGAAGTGTTGGCCGAATCGAAGACGTCGTAGAAAAAGCGAAAACACTAGGCTACTAGAAAGGGGTGCCCCATGGATCAATATTTAACAGTAAATGTGGTAACTCCTGCCGGTTTGGTCTATGATCACCATGCAGCTATCGTCGTTGCACGTACGACAGCTGGTGAGCTTGGGATTTTGCCTAAACATGCACCAATCATCGTTCCATTGACGATTGATGAAGTTCGTGTAAAACGAACAGATTCAGATACCCACGTCGATTGGATCGCTGTTAATGGCGGAATCATGGAAGTTCGTGATAATGTTGTTTCAATCGTTGCTGATAGTGCGGAACGTGAACGTGATATCGATGTATCTCGTGCGGAACGTGCAAAACAACGCGCAGAACGCCAAATCGAAGAAGCAAAAGCAAAACAAGATACGAACGAATTGAAACGGGCAACTGTTGCGTTGCACCGAGCAATCAATCGTATCAAAGTATCTAAGCACTCATAAAATGAGATGCGGATGTTTATCCGTGTTTAAGAACAGTAAAAAGAGGTTATGACAGAAGTGGTCAGCTTCAAGACATAAGAAGGAATTTACGAAAATTGCTTCTCAAATTTTTGTGAAATCTCAGCTTATTTTTCGAAGAAGCTACTTCTGGAACACCGTATATCAGAGGTTGTGAAATCAGCGTTTTGTCCTGAGTATTAGAGAAACAAATGGAAAATAGTTCCTCATATTTTGCCGTTTTTTGAGCTAATACCGAGGGTCAGATGATTGAACACCGTTTATTTGGAATAAGGGACTGCGACAAGACTTTTGTCTCAGTCCCTTTTTTTGCATATTTTTAGCATTTATTTCCTAAAAAATGTAAGGGGATTCCTATATTTTTAAGTATACTTGTTTTTCCTTTTATACATTTTATGGTATTATCATTTTATTAGTTATTATAAAACAATCGTTAGAAAGGACGTCATTATGCAAGTATACGGAATTGATGCGGTGCTTCGAATCGTGAGTCATTTGGCGTTTATCTACTTAGCCTTCTGGTCTTTACGTTCGTTACGCATTGAAACTTTTTTCAGACCAATGCATAATACGCAAATTAGAATGGCAATCGTACTTTTTTCAATTTTTTTAGGGTACACTGCAAGTAATTTTTTCTTAGAAGTTATCGCTTTATGCCGAAATCTTTTCGTTAGCCTGTAAATTTTAAAAAAAGGTACTATTTTAAAAGCAAGGATGTTATAATAGAAAAGATTTTGAGTAAGTGTATGCTCATTGGAATTTTTTGGAGGGAACAACATGGAAGAGATCATCGTAAGAGGTGGCAATCAATTAAATGGAACAGTAAGAATTGAAGGAGCTAAAAATGCTGTTTTGCCTATTTTAGCTGCTAGTTTGTTAGCAGAAGAAGGTATTACGACATTAGACAACGTTCCGATTCTTTCTGATGTCTTCACTATGAATCAAGTGATTCGTCACTTAAACGTAGATGTAGATTTTGATGAACAAAAGAATCAAGTAACAATCGACGCTTCAAGACAATTAGAAATCGAAGCGCCTTATGAGTATGTTAGTCAAATGCGTGCTTCAATCGTTGTGATGGGTCCGCTACTTGCCAGAAATGGACATGCAAAAGTAGCTATGCCTGGTGGATGTGCGATTGGTAAACGACCAATCGATTTGCATTTAAAAGGATTTCAAGCTTTAGGAGCAAAAATTATTCAAAAAAACGGCTATATCGAAGCAATTGCGGATGAATTGATCGGTAACACGATTTATTTAGATTTCCCTAGTGTAGGTGCTACTCAAAATATCATGATGGCTGCCGTAAAAGCAAAAGGAACAACCATCATTGAAAACGTAGCTCGCGAACCAGAAATCGTTGATTTAGCAAACATTTTGAATAAAATGGGCGCTCAAGTCTATGGAGCTGGTACTGAAACAATGCGTATTGAAGGCGTGGATCATTTACATGCAGTCAACCACTCAATCGTACAAGATCGTATCGAAGCAGGTACCTTTATGGTTGCTGCTGCAATGACACAAGGCAATGTGCTGATTGCAGATGCTATCTCTGAACATAACCGCCCATTGATTTCTAAATTGATCGAAATGGGTGCAGAAATCATTGAAGAAGAAGGCGGAGTCCGTGTCATCGGACCAAAACATATCTTACCTACAGATGTAAAAACGATGCCTCATCCTGGTTTCCCTACAGATATGCAAGCTCAAATGACAGCTATCCAATTAGTTGCAGAAGGTACAAGTGTGGTGACTGAAACAGTGTTTGAAAATCGTTTCCAACATTTAGAAGAGATGCGCCGTATGAACGCTCATGTCAAAATCGACGGAAATGTAGCAATCATGGATGGAAACCATGAATTGCAAGGTGCAGAAGTATATGCAACAGACTTGCGGGCAGCAGCAGCATTAGTTTTAGCTGGCTTGAAAGCAAATGGAATCACACGTGTGCGTAACTTGAATTATCTAGACCGTGGATATTATAATTTCCATATCAAACTACAGCAATTAGGTGCAGACGTCGAACGTGTAGACATGGATCAAACTTCTGCTGAAAAAACAGCACAAACGATTGCTTAAGGAAGTGGCTGAATGAGTAACCAACGATATATCTTATTAACTTTGATAAAGATTTTAGTGGTGATCTTATTGCTTATCCTTCTTTTTGTGGCCGGAACGATGATCGGATATGGTGTCATCGGTGGCGGCAATCCATTTAAAGTATTCCAGCCAAGTTTGTGGATTCATATTCGAGACTTTTTTCATTGATAAATAAGAATCACAGTGGTTCTAGTCGATATGAAGTGAGCCATGAAGCAGAACATGATAAAAGAAAACAGAAGGGAACGTTGACGTTAGTCGCGATCCCTTTTTTTAGTAAAAGAAAAGAAGGAATCTAATTGATGAAGAAGATATTGATTTATTTAGTTAGAGGATATCAGCGCTTTATTTCACCTGCATTTCCACCTAGCTGCCGTTATTACCCAACCTGTTCCAATTATATGATAAAAGCAATTCAAACCCATGGTGCGCTAAAAGGGACGGTAATGGGGACTGCACGGATCTTACGCTGTCATCCTTTTGTCAAAGGCGGTATCGATTATGTACCATTGACATTCCGATTAACGCGAAATAAGAAAGATAAAAAAGAACCAGATTATAAAAAGGTTGTGAAAAATACGGGTAGCACTGAGCGATAAAGAAAAAGAGGAAATTTATTGTCAAAGTAACAACTCCGCAACTACTTATATGGGGGACAAAAAATGATCGAAGAACTAAACAAGAAAGATTTACCATGGTCCTTGTTATTAGATGCAGATCCTGATAAAGAAAAAGTTCAAGTATATGTTTCCAGAGGGAGTGGCTGGATATGGAAAGAAAAAGAAAAAACAATAGGTGTACTGATCTATGTGGCAAGGGAAAAAGAATACGAAATCGTCAATGTAGCAGTAACCCCAACGTATCAAGGAAAGGGGATTGGCGGAAAATTACTTGAGACAGCTTTTCAGAAGCTTTCACAGCTAGCTTCAAACCAAACTCGGATCATTATACGTACTGGCACTACTAGTAGCGCTGCGTTACACCTCTATCAAAAAATGGGCTATGTGGAGATTGGTCGAGTCAAAGACTATTTTATCCATCATTACTCTGAGCCCATTTTTGAAAATGGAGATCAATTAAGGGATCAAGTGATTTTAGCAATTCACTTACCTAAAAATAGCTTTAACTAATAAACTTTCAATTCGAGAAAATGCTTTCAAATGCTAAATAGATACATTACAATAGCTTTAGCAAACAAAAAGGAGAATATTTTTATGGGAATATTAGTTTTTGATTTTGGTGGATCGGCTGTCAAATATGGTTGTTGGGATGGCAAAGAGATTAAAGGTAAGGGACAATTTGCAACGCCTGAATCTTGGGAAGAAATGAAAACGCAATTATTTCAAGTTTATAAAAAAATACTCGTTTCTTTTGAAGTCGAAGGAATTGGAATCAGCTCTCCTGGAGTAGTGAATAATGAGAAACAGGTGATTGAGGGAATCAGTGCGATTCCTTATATTCATGGATTTAATATTTTCCGAGATTTGGAAACTCTGTTTCAACTCCCAGTAACGATTGAAAATGACGCCAACTGTGCCGGAATGGCTGAATTTTATGAAGGTGCTGCCCGTGATTATCAAGATGTTGCTTTTGTTGTGGCAGGAACTGGGATTGGCGGGGCGTTGTTCACGAAAGGACAAATAAATAAAGGGGCACATCTTTACGGTGGAGAATTTGGGTTGATGTTCTTAGATGGCGATAAGACATTCAGTAAACTTGGTACAGCGGTACAGATGGCTTGGCGTTATTGTGAACGCAAAGGTCTCGATAAAAATGCTTATACCGGAAAAGATGTCTTTGAATTAGCAGAAACTGGAGATGCAATAGCAAAAGAAGAAGTTGAGAGTTTTTATACGTATCTTACAAAGGGATTATTCAGTATTCAATTTTCGTTTGATCCAGAAGTGATCGTATTAGGCGGCGGGGTTTCTGCAAAAGAAGGGCTCATTGATGAGATCAAAAGCCGAATGAAGAAGCTGACAGAACAATTCGATCTGCATGATTTCGAACCGCAGATTTTATTATGTGAGTACAGAAACGATGCTAATCTTGTAGGTGCAGCAGCAAACTATCTCGCTGTACGTCAAGGAGAGAATTAAGAGCTTTAGAGAAGGTGCAGCTTGCATAAAAGAAGAGAATGAAATGAATAGGAGATTTTTACCTAAGGAATGTTTTATTTGCTGCAGTATGATAAAATATCTGAGAGGTGAAAATGATGTCAAAAAAAAATAAAGATATTGAAGTGCGTATAGAAGAAGTGAAAAAAGATATCAAAGGTAAGAATTATGAAGTCACTCAGTTATTTATAGGGAAAAAAATGATTGGTGAGATCTTAGCCTATGGGCCAAAAGAATATGAAATTTTCTTTGGTGAAGAAGATTTTGGAAAAGAAAAAAGTCTTGAAAATGCGATAGAAACAGTGATTCGACACTGGAATCTGCACGAATAAAAAAATATCAAAAAAACTTTCAATAAAGGGTTGCAAAAATCTGGAAAATTAGGTATTATAACTAAGTCAGGTTGATACAAACCTTTCGGAGGAGTAGCGAAGTGGCTAAACGCGACGGACTGTAAATCCGTTCCTTAGGGTTCAGTGGTTCGAATCCACTCTCCTCCATTTCATTGGGGTATAGCCAAGCGGTAAGGCAAGGGACTTTGACTCCCTCATGCGTTGGTTCGAATCCAGCTACCCCAGTATACCACAATCGTAAGCTCTCGTTAGTTCGAGAGCTCTTTTTTTTGCTTTGCTACCTTGTTCCTTGAAGATTCTGCTGAATTAAGATAGAGTTAAGTTAACTACAAGAATTGGAGGGATCCACATGAAATGGAAAGAAAAAGTAGACGAAGCAGCTGAAAAGTTATATGATTTGGTCAAATCAGAAAAATACAATATTGAAGTGAATATTCCGAAAAAAGGCGGAAAAGCGGTCCAGGTAAAATCAAAACGCCCAACGAATCATACAAAAAAATGGATGGCTAAAAACCGCTAATAATAACAAAAGATCCATAAGTCGGCATTTTCATCGATTTTAGGGTCTTTTGTTATTTTCTAGGTTGAACATATCTAAAAAATTGTTTCTGACAATAGGAGTAGGGAGAACGATGTGTGTCTAAATCCTCTGTTGATGGATAGAAACCTTTATCTTTTTCAGTTGTGAATCAGGTATATACCAGTTATAATAGAAGAAACGAAAGGACGGGTGTACGTTATGTCGAATCAATTACCTGTATATATACAGATTCATGACCAATTAAAAAATGAAATCGAACAAGGTATATGGAAAGTCGGAGACCGTCTTCCTTCAGAAAGAGAATTAGCAGTGAAATTCAATGTCAGCCGTATGACGTTGAGACAAGCAATTCAAAACTTGGCAGATGAAGGAATCTTAGAAAGAAAGATCGGTTCGGGTACGTATGTTGCGCGAGAAAAAGTACAAGAAAAAATGTCTGGTGCAACAAGTTTTACAGAAATTATGGAATCACAAAATCGAGTACCGTCTAGTCGGACAATCTCTTATTTCTTGACTTCGCCAAGCTCAAGTGAAATGGAAAAACTAAACTTGAGTAAAGATGACACGATCTTGCGAATGGAACGTATTCGTTTCGCAGATGATGTCCCTATTTGTTTTGAAGTTGCCAGTGTTCCACAAAAGCTGATCGATGGCTACAGCAAAGCAGAGATTACTGAATCGTTGTATCGCACGCTAGAAGAAAAAGGCGGGAAAAAGATCGGTCCAGCGAATCAAACGATTACTGCTGTGTTGGCTTCTGAGAAAATTGCTGACTATTTAGAGGTAAAACGAGGAGATGCAGTTCTTCGTTTGCGCCAGATTTCTTATTTTGAAGACGGTACGCCGTTTGAATATGTGCGTACGCAATACGTAGGAAATCGTTTTGAGTTTTATTTGGAAAAATAAAAAACAGGTGATCCCTGATTCCTTATTAGAAATAAAAGAGAATCAGAATCACCTGTTTTTATATATGATCAGTTATCAGTTGCTCGTGATAAGAAACAGAACCCTCTTCAAATTGGACTTGTCCGTTCAGCAGCTCAATGATGGATTCTTTAAAGTGGTCAGCACTTTTTTCATCTACAGCACAGATGACGCTAACTTGATCAGTATATTGGATTTCTTTTATAAAAAAATGTTGGAGTTCAAGATAATTCTGTAATTTTCCTAGTTGCGGATACGTGATCATCACAGAGATCTCCTGTTGCAAGGTACCTTCTACGATTCCAATGTCAGACAATGCTTGAGAGACCGCATGAGTGTATGCTCGTATTAATCCGCCTGTGCCGAGTTTCGTTCCTCCAAAATATCGAGTGACTACTGCAGCTACATTGATCAGTTGATTTTTTTTGAGGACTTCCAACATCGGTACGCCCGCCGTTCCACTTGGTTCTCCATCATCACTGCTTCGCTGGATTTCATTTTTTTCTCCAATGATGAAGGCGCTGCAGTTATGGTTCGCTTTCCAATGTTCTTTTTTTATTTCTTGAATGAAACTTTTTGCTTGGTCCTCTGATTCTATTCGTCTAAGAGAACAGATAAAGCGTGATTTTTTGATCTCAATCTCACTTTGTCCATTTTCTTTTATTGTACGATAGCGCTCGATCATCTTGTCACCTCTTTTTTTCATTTTCTTTATTCAGTATAAATAAAGTTCTAGGTTGTTTCAACACTGTAACGGTTGCGCAATTGCTGTAGTATGCGATAATAAAGACAAAGGTAGGTGGATCTGGGGATGCAGGAACGAATGAAAAAGTACGATGCAATTACGCATTATTTGAAGAACAATGGCGGCTCTCAAGTAACGTTGACCTTTACCCAATTTGACGAACTGCTGTTTCCCAGTAACGGACTTCCCAAAACAGCAAGGGAAAGTACAGATTGGTGGGCAAATGATTATAAACACCCTGAAAAAGGTGCCTATGGCTGGATAAATGCAGGCTATGAAGTAGTTGTCATCAATTTGGACAAAGAATATGTCGTGTTCAATAAATTAGTGAAATCTAGTTGGCTATTTGATTAAATAAACCGCGTTTAGAAAACGTTGACAAATTTCTTTCTTTTTATATAATAAAGTAACAGACGCGAAGAAAACGTTTGCGTAGTTTGTTTTAAAAAGGAGAGAAAAATATGGCTAAAAAAACAATCATGCTTGTATGTTCGGCTGGTATGAGCACAAGTTTACTAGTAACAAAAATGCAAAAAGCTGCTGAAGCAAAAGGAATCGACTCTGATATTTTCGCTGTGTCCGCTTCTGACGCAGATAACAATCTTGCAAATAAAGACGTGGATGTGTTGTTATTAGGCCCACAAGTTCGCTTTATGAAAGCTGATTTTGAGAAACGTCTGGAACCAAAAGGCATTCCTTTAGATGTCATCAATATGGCTGATTATGGTATGATGAATGGCGAAAAAGTGTTAGATCAAGCAATCGCGCTCATAGGTGAATAAATAGAACAGTATAACTATCGAACAAGCGATCCAAAAAATAGATCGCTTGTTTTTTCGTATATTTTTTTAGGGCGAATAATATGAATCATTTTTGGGGTAGAAGGCTTCTGACGAGAGATATTAAAGCAATAGACTGTGAGGAGGTAAATTTACCAAATTATGAGAAGATCGCAGCAGTGGAACGTTTGGGCAACTGGATTCTTTGTCATCGCTGTGGAATGAGGACGTCCGTCATTGTTGGACAGCTTGCAGATTACGGTTATTTTTGTACACATTGTCTATATTTAGGGTGATGCGACACTCAACAAGATTTATATTTGTTTGATCAGCCTGAAGCAAAACCTCGAGAAGTCGTCTTTTTTTGGACAGGACAGCTTACTGAAAAACAAACGGAAATCGCAAAGAGAATACTTTGCCATTCAGAAAAAAGACATCATCTTATTTGGGCTGTAACAGGTGCAGGGAAAACAGAGATGCTTTATCCTATTTTAATGGAAACTTTAAAAGCTGGAGGAAGAGTAGCAATTTGTACACCGCGAGTCGATGTTTGTAATGAATTGTTTTTACGCTATCGTTATGTTTTTCCAGAAGAAAAAATCACGTTGCTCCATGGGAATACAGCAACGGCTTATACCTTTACTTCTTTTGTTATCTGTACGATTCATCAGCTATACCGTTTTTATCGGTCCTTTGATTTAATAGTGATCGATGAGATCGATGCGTTTCCTTATAACGGGGATGCTGGGCTAGCTCACGCTGTGCAAACAGCAATCAGATCAAACGGCCGATTCATCTACTTAAGTGCCACGCCTGATGAGAAGTTACTAAAGGAAATCAAGCAGACATTTGAGCTCCACAAACTTGCCTTGCGCTTTCATCGGCGCTTGCTTCCTGAACCCGTGCTTGTTTTCATGAATAATTGGCGACAAAAATGTGGAAACAAAAAGAAAATCAACTCTTTGGTGCGGATCATTCAGCAACTAATCAAAGAAAACCGTATCCTTTTATTTTGTCCAAGTATTACGATGATGCATCGTTTAAAAATCACACTGCAAGAAGCTTTTCCAGAATATGAGATAACAGATGTTTCTTCACAAGACGATCAACGGGCAAAGAAAGTTCAGAAAATGCGAGAAGCAATATACGAGATACTGTTAACCACAATGATCCTAGAAAGAGGAGTCACATTTGAAAGAATCTCTGTCATCGTTTTAGGAGCAGATCATCCAGTTTTTACTAAATCCTCTTTGGTGCAAATCGCAGGAAGAGCTGATCGTAAAGGTCCTTATACGAACAGTCGAGTCTATTTTTTCTATGAAGAAAAAACTTCAGCTATTCGAAAAGCCTGTCAGGAAATCAAAGAAATGAACGAAGAAGGGAAGCAGATGCTGTGAGATGTAGTTGCTGCGGTAAAGACATCATTCAAAATTTAACATTCAGCGAGATCATCGGAGTGTCGAAATCTAGACTTCCTCAGACATGTTCAGTTTGCCGCGCACAATTCCATTTATTAGAAGCAAAAGGTTGTGCAGGTTGTCAAAAACCAATCCATTTGAAATACGAGGAGACGAAAAAGAAAGCAAAGACTAGTTTCGTTTACTGCAACGACTGTCAAGAATGGAAGAAGAAATATCCTGCATATGATTTTCAACACCGCGCCTTTTTTACGTACGATGAAAAGATGCAGGCTTGGATCAATCGGTACAAGTTTATGGGAGATATCCGATTAGCAGGGACTTTTGCATATAAATGGACTCAGATAAAAAAGATTACCCGGCATATATTTATTGTCCAATACCTTTATCTGAAAAAAGGTGGCTAGAAAGAGGATTCAATCAAGTAAGCGAGATGTTGAAAGCAGCAAAAATTCCTTTTCAGATGCTGCTCAAAAGAGAGCAACATCTGCTTGCTCAAGCAAAAAACACGCGAAAGGAAAGATTGGAGATGCCTCAGCCTTTTGAGCTTGCCGTACCTCTTTCTAAGAATACAACATAAAAAAATATTGATTATTGACGATGTCTATACAACAGGACAGACGCTTTTTCATGCAGCAGATTGCTTGCAGAACGCACAGCCGAAAATCATCCGAACCATTTCTTTGGCAAGATGAATCAGATGTGGAAATTTGATAGCGATTTAATTTGCAAATAACCTAGAGTTCGATATAATAGAATTAAGAAGAGGGAAAGAGTGGTCCTTCTCCTTCTTGATTGTGGTAGACGAAAGGGGTAATTTTTATGTTTAGATATAATGTACGCGGCGAAAATATCGAAGTAACTGAAGCGATTCGCGACTACGTTGAGAAAAAAGTAGGCAAACTAGAACGCTATTTCAGTGACGCACCCGATGCAACGGCGCATGTGAACTTAAAAGTTTATACAGAAAAAACAGCAAAAGTGGAAGTAACGATCCCATTACCTTATCTTGTATTACGTGCCGAAGAAACTTCTCCAGATTTATACGCAAGTATCGATTTGGTTGTTGACAAATTGGAACGCCAAATCCGCAAATTCAAAACAAAAATTAATCGTAAATCCCGTGAAACGGGCATGAATACTGCAGATGCTGCTGCTTTATTCAATGAAGAGGACGAAAACGAAAATGATTCTGAATTAGATATCGTACGTACGAAACGCCTTTCATTGAAACCAATGGATAGTGAAGAAGCAGTCTTACAAATGAACATGCTGGGACATAACTTCTTTATTTTTGAAGATGCAGAAACAAATGGTACAAGTATCGTTTACCGCCGTAAAGATGGAAAATACGGACTGATTGAAACAGACTGATCAGCCTTACTTAAATAACAACGAAAACTTGCAGCAGCTACTGACAGCTGCCGCAAGTTTTTTTGAGTTTCCTCCTCTTTTAGATGAAATATGAATAAATTATGAAGTTCTTACTTTAATACGCTTATGATATTTCAATTATCTATAACTAATGATAAAATGAAAAGTAAAGTCTACATAGTCTGGATAATACACAGAAGGAAAAGGAGATTACACAACGCATGGCCAATTTGATTCGTTCACTTATCGAAAACGATAAGAAAGAACTAAAACGTTTAGATAGCATTGCAAAAAAAGTTGAAGCATACGCTGACCAAATGGCAGCATTAACTGATGAACAATTACAGGCAAAAACTGCTGAATTCAAGGGCAGATACCAAAAAGGAGAAACATTAGATCAATTACTTCCGGAAGCTTTTGCAGTCGTCCGAGAAGCAGCAAAACGTGTATTAGGTTTATATCCATACCACGTACAATTGATGGGTGGAATCGTGCTTCACGATGGAAATATCCCTGAAATGCGTACTGGTGAAGGTAAAACCTTGACCGCAACGATGCCAGTATATCTAAATGCTCTGACTGGCGAAGGGGTACACGTAGTTACCGTCAATGAATATTTAGCAACCCGTGACTCGACGGAAATGGGCGAACTTTATAATTTCTTAGGATTAACAGTGGGGTTGAATATCAACTCAAAATCTTCGGATGAAAAACGCGAGGCTTATAATTGTGATATCACTTATAGTACGAATAATGAATTAGGATTTGACTACTTGAGAGACAATATGGTCGTTTACCGCCATCAAATGGTACAACGTCCGCTGAATTATGCCATTGTCGATGAAGTTGACTCAATCTTGATTGATGAAGCGAGAACGCCGCTGATCATTTCAGGGCAAGCAGAAAAATCCACAGCTTTATATACAAGAGCAGACAACTTCGTGAAACGTTTGAAAGAAGAAGAAGATTATAAAATCGATGTACAATCAAAAACAATCAGTTTAACCGAAGCAGGGATCGAAAAAGCAGAAGAAACATTCGGTTTGGATAACTTATACGACATTGAAAATACTGCATTGACCCATCACTTGGATCAAGCATTGAGAGCCAACTATATCATGCTTTTAGATATCGATTATGTTGTCCAAGACGGAAAAGTACTGATTGTTGACCAGTTCACTGGTCGGATCATGGATGGACGCCGTTATTCAGATGGACTTCACCAAGCAATCGAAGCTAAAGAAGGCGTAGAGATCGAAGACGAAACGAAAACCATGGCGACGATCACTTTCCAGAACTATTTCCGTATGTACAAGAAACTTGCGGGAATGACTGGTACAGCTAAAACAGAAGAAGAAGAATTCAGAGAAATTTATAACATCCAAGTATACCAGATTCCGACAAATCGTCCGGTTATCCGTGATGATCGTCCAGATTTGCTTTACCCAACATTACAAAGCAAGTTCCACGCTGTCGTGCAAGATATCAAAGATCGCTACCGCAAAGGTCAACCTGTGTTAGTCGGAACTGTTGCGGTTGAAACATCTGAGTTATTATCAGATATGCTGAATCAAGAACGTATTCCTCATGAAGTGCTGAATGCGAAAAATCACTTTAAAGAAGCAGAGATCATCATGAATGCTGGTCAAAAAGGTGCTGTGACGATTGCTACCAACATGGCTGGTCGGGGAACAGATATCAAGTTAGGACTTGGGGTAAGAGAACTTGGTGGTCTAGCAGTTATCGGGACAGAACGACATGAATCTCGTCGTATCGATAACCAGCTTCGAGGACGTGCAGGACGTCAAGGAGACCCTGGTATGTCACAGTTCTACTTGTCATTGGAAGATGATTTGATGAAACGATTCGGTTCAGAACGAATCAAAGCTTTCTTAGATCGGATGAAGATCGGTGAGGAAGATGCTGTTATCCAAAGCAAGATGCTGACGAAACAAGTAGAATCTGCACAAAAACGTGTAGAAGGAAATAACTATGACACACGTAAAAACGTCTTACAATACGATGATGTGATGCGTGAACAACGTGAAGTAATCTATAAACAGCGACAAGAAGTAATCATGGAAGAAAAAAGCTTATCCAAGCCACTAATGAACATGGTCAAACGGACAATCAGTCGTGTAGTAGATGCGCATACACAATTAGAGAAAGAAAATTGGAATTTGGAAAGTATCATCGATTTTGCCGGCAGTACTCTTGTCCATGAAGATAGCATTACTCTTGCAGATATCGAAGGAAAAACAGCTCAGGAGATCAAAGAGTATCTAAACGAACGAGCACAAGAAGTATTTAATACCAAAGCGGCTCAACTAAATGGTCCAGAGCAACTGTTGGAATTTGAAAAAGTCGTGATCTTGCGTGTTGTGGACTCTAAATGGACAGACCATATTGATGCAATGGATCAATTACGTCAGTCAATCGGCTTACGTGCTTATGGACAGAACAATCCATTAGTCGAATATCAAACAGAAGGCTATAAGATGTTTGAAGATATGGTAGGCGCCATCGAGTATGAAGTCACTCGAATTTTTATGAAAGCTGAGATCCGTCAAAACGTACAGCGTGAACAGGTTTCTCAAGGAACAGCTTCTCACTCAGAAGACGGAGATGCCAAAGAAAATAGTAATACTAGCGCGAAAAAACAGCCAATCCATGTGAATAAGGTCGGAAGAAATGATCCTTGTCCTTGTGGAAGCGGGAAAAAATATAAGAACTGTCATGGAAAAAATGCAAACTAATTTCTGACAGCAGGATTGGTGAGACAAATTCTTTTTTTAAGAATTCGTCTCACCTTCTTTCTGTTATTTGCTGATTCTGTTAGACTAGATATAATGAAAAAAGTATAGTGAAAGAAGGAAAAAACATGGAAATATCCGAAATTCGAAATCTCCTGACAGAAATGCAGGAAAAGGTCACAAGTTTCAGGAGGTCTCTTTGACTTAGATCAGCTGGAAGAAGACATCGCGGAAGCAGAAGCAAAAATGGCTGAACCTGGTTTTTGGGATGACAGCGAAGCCGCACAAAAAGTGATCAGCGAAAATAACGCTAATAAAGAAACCTATGACCAATTCCATTCTCTTGCCGAAGAACTAGAAGAAATCGAATTGATGGTGGAGATGCTGCAAGAAGAACCTGATGCAGCAATGCAAGAAGAAGCAGAAACACGTATCAATGCATTAGATGAAAAAATGAAGACGTATGAATTATCTATGCTGTTAGACGGACCTTATGATCGAAACAATGCGATCGTCGAATTGCATCCAGGGGCTGGCGGAACGGAGTCCCAAGACTGGGGCAGCATGCTTTTACGTATGTATACACGTTGGGCAGAGCAGCATGGCTATCAAGTAGAAACACTAGATTATCAAGCAGGTGATGAAGCAGGGATCAAGAGTGTGACCCTGCTGATTAAAGGACATAACGCTTTTGGTTATCTAAAATCAGAAAAAGGTGTTCATCGCCTTGTACGGATTTCGCCTTTTGACTCAGCGAAACGACGTCATACTTCTTTTTGTTCGGTAGATGTGATGCCAGAGCTTGATGAAACGATCGATATAGAAATCAATCCAGATGATTTGAAAATCGATACGTACCGAGCAAGTGGTGCAGGTGGTCAGCACATCAATAAAACAGAATCTGCTGTACGGATCACTCACTTGCCTACAGGAACAGTAGTAGCTAGTCAGGCACAACGCTCACAATTGAAAAACCGTGAGCAAGCGATGGGGATGTTAAAAGCTAAGCTTTATCAATTAGAAGTGGAAAAGAAAGAACAAGAAGCAGCTGCACTTCGAGGAGAACAAAAAGAAATCGGCTGGGGTTCACAGATCCGTTCTTATGTTTTCCATCCCTATTCTATGGTAAAAGACCATCGGACAAACGTAGAGACAGGAAATGTCCAAGCAGTTATGGACGGTGACCTTGATTTATTTATTGACGGCTATTTAAAAATGCATCTACAATAAGAACCCATTGTTAAATTGAAATAAAATTGTAAGATTTTGCAAGCATGTTGAAACATTGCCATGCTATAATAGCTAAAGACTGAAAAAGATATGGAGAGAACGCCATGATTGAAATGAAGGATGTAATGAAGAAGTACTCAAATGGTACGACCGCTATCCGCAATCTCTCGATTGTCATCGAACAAGGAGAGTTTGTCTATGTGGTTGGTCCGTCTGGAGCCGGTAAATCTACATTCATCAAATTGATGTATCGAGAAGAAAAAGCTTCAAAAGGAACTTTGAACGTCGCAGGTCATGATCTAATAGCAATCAAAAACCGCGAAGTTCCTTATCTACGCAGAGAAATCGGCGTGGTGTTCCAAGACTATAAATTATTACCAAGAAAAACAGTATATGAAAATGTTGCGTACGCTATGCAAGTTATCGGCAGAAAACCTCGAGATATCAAAAAACGAGTAATGGAAGTGCTGGACCTTGTTGGTTTGAAACACAAAGTTCGAGTCTTTCCTAGCGAATTATCCGGTGGGGAACAGCAACGTGTCTCTATTGCTCGGGCAATCGTGAATACGCCTAAAGTACTTATCGCGGATGAACCGACAGGAAATCTGGATCCAGAAAACTCATGGGAAATCATGAAATTATTAGATCGGATCAATGCCCAAGGAACTACTGTCGTGATGGCTACACATAACAGTACGATCGTAAATACGATTCGGCACCGAGTAATTGCTATCGAAAACGGCCGCATTATTCGAGATCAAGCGGAAGGGGAATATGGATACGATGATTAGAACCTTTTTCCGCCATTTATTAGAAAGTATCAAGAGTTTGAAACGTAACGGCTGGATGACAGTTGCTTCAGTCAGTGCGGTAACGATCACGTTGACTTTAGTCGGTGTATTCATGGCAGTTATCATGAATGCAACTAAATTAGCTCAGGATATAGAAGGAAACGTTGATGTATCTGTATTCGTAGATATCGGTACAAAAGACGAAGAGATGAAAAAGCTAGAAAAAGAATTGAATGACTTAGATCATGTTAAAAAAGTTGAATTTTCAAGCAAAGAACAGGAATTGAAAAAAATCCAAAACGAAATGGGTGATTCCTGGAAATTGTTTGAAGGTGACAATAACCCATTATATGATGTGTATGTAGTAAGTGCTACTGATCCTTCTTATACAAAACAAGTAGCAGAAGAAGCAGCAGATTTGAAGAATGTTTCTCGTTCTGATTACGGTGGAGCTTCCTCAGATCGGATTTTCCAAATCGCTGGTGCAGTTCGGACATGGGGATTAGTTGCAGCGGCATTGCTGCTGTTCGTAGCGATGTTTCTCATTTCGAACACGATTCGGATCACGATTTTGTCTAGACAGCGTGAAATTCAAATCATGCGTTTAGTCGGTGCAAAAAATGGATATATTCGCTGGCCGTTTTTCCTTGAAGGTGGCTGGATCGGTCTGATCGGTGCGATTCTTCCGATTTTGATCATCACATTTGGTTATGCATGGTTTTTCCAATTGATCAATCCATCATTATTACGTTCCCATTATTCATTGATTCATCCACAAAATATCGTTTGGAAAATCAATCTTTTAATGGTCGGCATTGGTGTGATCATTGGTTCACTTGGCTCGATCATTTCTATGAGACGTTTCTTGAAATTCTAATACCACAATATAAATAAAATGAGAAAGTTGGACAGTTTCGTTCCAGCTTTCTTTTTTTATTGGCTAGGAGAATAGAAGGAAGCGGCTTTTTTCCCTTTACTTTAAAAAACAACTTGGGTATTCTTAAGTTGGTAGAAGAAGAGGTGAAGCCGTGAAAATTATCGTTGACAATTTTTTTACGATCCTTTTGATTATGAATATTTTGCTTTCCTTTATCATCGTTTTTCGAGAAAGAAAGGAAACTGCTCAAACATGGGCATGGCTGCTCGTTTTGATGTTCATTCCAGTTGTAGGATTTATTTTATATATTTTTTTAGGAAGAGGGATTTCCAAAGAGAAAATCTTTGATTTGAAGATCCAAGGGAAAATCGGTAAGAACCTGGAAATTGAAGAAGACAAACAGGCATTGATGCGAGGGCTTTATCCTCATCCGCCTACTGGACAAGTAGATGTGAAACAATTGATCTATATGCTCACGGTATTTGAAAGTACGCTCTATACGACTAAAAATGAAATCACTTTATTTACAGATGGTCGTGAAAAATTCGATGCGCTGATTGAAGATATCAAGCAGGCAGAAGACCATATCCACTTCCAGTATTATATTTATCGCAGTGATGCATTAGGTGAAGAAGTTCGAGATGCATTGACAGAGGCGGCAAGACGAGGGGTAAAAGTCAGAGTCCTTCTTGATGCATGGGGTTCCACACAAGTTTCTTCCAGCTTTTTTCAGAATTTGAAAAAAGCAGGCGGAGAAGTCGCATTTTTCTTTCCTCTATTTGTTCCGTATATTAATCCTCGGATCAATTATCGCAATCATCGTAAAATCGTAGTTATTGATGGGAAAATCGGATATACAGGTGGGTTCAATGTTGGAAATGAATATCTAGGATTGGTAAAGAAATTTGGTTATTGGCGAGACAATCATTTGCGTATTTACGGAGAAGCGGTGTATACCTTGCAAAACCGTTTTTTGATGGACTGGAATTCTCAGCATACAAAAGAAGTAGGCTATTCTCCCAAATTTTTTCCGTCCATTCACACTACTGGTGATATAGCTGTTCAAATCGTGACAAGCGGACCAGATACCGAACATGAACAAATCAAAATGACTTATTTGAAAATGATTTCGTTAGCCAAACGGGAGATATTGATCCAAACGCCTTATTACATACCGGATGGATCGATTCATGAAGCACTGAAGTTGGCTCTTCTTTCAGGCGTAAAAGTTCATATCCAAATACCTAACAAACCAGATCATCTTCTCGTTTACTGGGCAACGTATTCTTTCGCTGCAGAGCTGATCGAGTATGGAGCAAGGATCGAAACATATGAGAATGGATTTATTCATGCAAAGACGATGATTATCGATGGTGGCATTGTTTCAGTTGGCTCAGCAAATATCGATGTTCGTTCATTTCGCTTGGACTTTGAGGTCAATACACTGGTTTATGATGAACGAATGGCTTCACGTGTAAGAAAAGCTTTTTTTGAAGACTCGAAAATTTCTACGCATCTCACAAAAGAAATGTATGAAAACCGAGGAATAATCATCAAGATGAAAGAAGGATTAGCAAGATTGATTTCGCCGCTCCTTTAAAACATAAAAAGGACATGAGAACCATCAACAGATGGAGATCTCGTGTCCTTTTCTAACGGGGCCATTTCTGAGAGTACGTCAGAAATGGAGAAAGCGTCTCGCATGAGCGAAATTAACTTTGGGGTATCTCTTGTTTTTTGGGGAAAGCAAGAAATAAGCTAATATATGCTATTAAAAGAGACACATTTCAAAGCCAGTATAGCATAGAAACTTTTAATGAGATAGTTTTTTTTACAATTATGAGAATTTATTTTGTTATTTAATGATTTTGATTCGTTTTCATCAAGTAATGAAAATGATAAAATAAACATACTTTAGGATTAAAGGAGATTTCTAATGAAAAAACTTAAATTATTCTTACCAATAATAGGATTAGCCATTCTTTTATCAGGCTGTTCAAAGTGGATTGATCGAGGAGAATCCATTACGGCTGTTGGCTCTTCTGCTTTACAGCCTTTAGTAGAAACAGTTGCTGAAACTTACCAGACAGAAAATCCTGGAAAATTCATCAATGTACAAGGGGGCGGAAGCGGAACTGGTTTGTCTCAAGTACAGTCAGGAGCAGTCGACATCGGAAACTCTGATTTGTTTGCGGAAGAAAAATCGGGGATCGATGCCTCAGCATTAGTCGATCATCGAGTAGCAGTTGTTGGGATCACTCCTATTGTGAACAAGGATATTGGCGTAAAAGACATCAGTATGGAAAACCTGAAAAAACTATTTACAGGCGAGATCAAAAACTGGAGTGAAGTCGGTGGAAAAGATCAGCCAGTAGTTATATTGAACCGCGCTTCAGGAAGCGGAACCCGTAGCACGTTTGAAAAATGGGTATTGGACGGAGAAACAGCTGTTCAGGCACAAGAACAAGATTCAAGCGGAATGGTGCGCCAGATCGTTGCCGACACACCCGGTGCAATCAGCTATGTTGCTTTTTCTTATGTTTCCGATGATGTAGATACGTTGAATGTTAACGGTGTAGAACCGACAGATGAAAATGTGACAACGAACAAATGGACGATTTGGGCATATGAGCATATGTACACAAGAGATCATCCAAAAAAACTGACAAAAGAATTTTTAGACTATATCTTATCTGATGAAGTACAAGATAACATCGTTGGAGAACTAGGTTATATCCCTGTTTCTCATATGAAAGTCGAACGTGATTGGCAAGGAAATATCGTTAAAGAGTAATCTTTACACAAAATTTACAAACTTAGCTAAACTTTTACATGTTATTAAAACCAAATTGATGTTCAATTTGTACACTGAGTGAGTATGTTAAACCTGATTAAGGGGGAGTCATCTGTGGAAGATGTGAAAAAAGTATTATTAACAAAATCAAAACGTTCAAAAATGGAACAGCGTGGAAAATTCATCAGTTTTTTATGTATCGCGCTGATCGTGTTGGTTGTATTATCTATTTTTTATTTTGTAGCTAATAAAGGATTGGCCACCTTTTTTACTGATAAGATCAATGTATTTGATTTTCTGTTTGGTACAGATTGGAATCCAAGCCAAATCGGAGCAAATGGGAAACCAATGGTAGGGGCATTGCCTATGATCACAGGTTCGTTTATTGTGACCTTTTTATCTGCTATCGTTGCCACGCCATTTGCCATTGGTGCAGCAGTATTCATGACGGAGATCTCTCCTAAAAACGGAACGAAGATCTTACAGCCGGTCATCGAGCTGCTTGTAGGTATTCCTTCTGTCGTTTATGGTTTTATCGGTTTATCAGTTATCGTGCCTTTTGTCAGAAGTATTTTTGGCGGGACAGGGTTTGGTATCTTAGCTGGTACATTTGTGTTGTTCGTTATGATCTTGCCGACTGTCACAACGATGACTGTTGATGCATTAAAGGCAGTGCCACGGCACTATCGGGAAGCTTCATTAGCGCTTGGTGCCACAAGATGGCAAACAATCTACAAAGTCGTGCTACGAGCAGCCGTGCCCGGGATTTTAACAGCAGTCGTTTTTGGTATGGCTCGTGCGTTTGGTGAAGCCTTAGCTATCCAAATGGTCATCGGTAATGCAGCATTGATGCCAACAGGACTTACTACTCCTGCTTCTACATTGACGTCCATCTTAACAATGGGAATCGGAAATACAATCATGGGAACAGTTGAAAATAATGTGTTATGGTCATTAGCGCTGATCTTGCTATTGATGTCATTATTCTTTAATATCGTGATCCGTATGATTGGGAAGAAAGGAGAGCTGAAATAATGAACGCAAAACGCTCAGATAAAATTGCTACAGGTGTTTTATATATAGTTTCGGGGATCATCGTATTGATTTTAGCAGCTTTACTACTTTATATCTTAGTTCGGGGAATACCGCATATTTCATGGTCCTTCTTGACCGAACCTTCCAAAGCCTACCAAGAAGGCAGTGGAATCGGGATCCAGCTATTTAACTCGATTTATTTGCTTTTGATCACGATGATCATCAGTTTTCCTATTTCTTTAGGTGCGGGTATCTATCTTTCAGAATATGCTGGAAAAAACTGGCTAACAGATGTGATTCGCACGTCGATTGAAATCTTGAGCTCGTTGCCTTCTGTCGTTGTCGGTTTATTCGGTTTCTTGGTTTTCGTTATTCAATTCCAGTATGGTTTCTCGATTATTTCTGGTGCATTGGCTTTGACTGTATTCAACTTGCCTCTTTTGACTAGAACAGTTGAGGAGTCTTTACAAGCGGTCCATTACACACAACGAGAAGCAGGATTGGCCTTAGGTTTGTCACGCTGGGAAACAGTGATAAAAGTGGTGGTTCCAGAAGCGACACCAGGGATTTTGACTGGTGTGATCCTAAGTTCTGGAAGAATTTTTGGTGAAGCAGCTGCATTGATCTATACGGCTGGACAAAGTGCACCTGCGTTAGATTTTACGAACTGGAATCCATTAAGTGTTTCAAGCCCGATCAGCATTTTCCGTCAAGCTGAAACATTAGCTGTCCATATTTGGAAGATCAATACAGAAGGCACGATGCCTGATGGTGTTTCTGTTTCGGCTGGCGCTTCTGCCGTGTTGATCATTGCTGTTTTACTGTTCAACTTCGGCGCTCGTGCGATTGGCAAACGATTATACCGAAAAATGACTTCAGCCTAAGGAGAAGAAGCAAAATGAAAAAATATAACTGGAATGAAACAAATGTCATCACCATGCCAAAAGAGAAAGAAGTAGCACTATATACGGATGATCTACATGTCTGGTATGGCGACAATGAAGCAATCAAAGGAGTGGATCTGGAATTTGAAAAAAATAAGATCACTGCACTGATTGGTCCTTCCGGCTGCGGAAAATCTACGTATCTTCGTTCGTTGAATCGAATGAATGATGGGATCGCTAATACGAAAATCACTGGGAAAATCATGTATCAAGGCGTAGATATTAATGCGCCTCAAGTGGATGTTTATGAGATGCGCAAACGGATTGGCATGGTTTTTCAACGTCCTAATCCGTTCAGCAAGTCGATTTATGACAATATTACATTTGCTTTGAAACAGCACGGCGAAAAAAACAAAAAGAAATTAGATGAAATCGTTGAAACAAGCTTGAAACAAGCTGCCTTGTGGGACCAAGTAAAAGACAGCTTGGACAAAAGTGCCTTGGCTTTATCTGGCGGGCAACAGCAACGTTTATGTATTGCTCGTGCGATCGCGATGAAACCTGATATCTTGCTGCTAGACGAGCCGGCAAGTGCTTTGGACCCTATTTCGACAGGAACGGTTGAAGAAACACTTGTAAACTTGAAAGAAGACTATACGATCATCATCGTGACGCATAACATGCAACAAGCAGCTCGTATCAGCGACTATACTGCCTTTTTCTATCTAGGAAAAGTAATGGAATATGACAAAACTAACAAGATATTTACCAGACCAAAAATTCAGGCAACCGAAGATTATGTGTCCGGTCATTTTGGTTAAGACGGAGGCCTCAACATGACAAAAGAAATTATTTCATCTAAAGATCTTCATCTGTATTATGGAAAGAAAGAAGCACTAAAAGGGATCAATCTAAGTTTCAATCAAGGGGAAATCACTGCGATGATCGGTCCTTCTGGTTGCGGGAAATCCACTTATCTGCGTTCTTTGAACCGGATGAATGACCTGATTCCGAATGTAACGATCACCGGAAGTGTTTTATATAAAGACAAAGACATCTATGGTCCAAAAACAGATGTTGTTGAACTAAGAAAAGAAATCGGCATGGTATTCCAGCAGCCAAACCCATTTCCTTTTTCTATCTATGAAAATGTCATCTATGGATTGAAATTAAAAGGGGAAAAAGATAAAAAAGTCCTTGATCAAGTAGTTGAAGAAAGCCTGAAGGCAGCGTCTGTTTGGGATGATGTGAAAGACAAATTGCATAAAAGTGCTTTATCTTTATCCGGTGGGCAGCAGCAGCGTGTATGTATCGCACGTGTTTTGGCAGTTAATCCGGAAATCATCTTATTGGATGAACCAACAAGTGCGCTTGATCCTGTTTCTACTGGGAAAATCGAAAGTATGCTGTTAGAATTAAGAGAGCGGTATACGATGATCATCGTGACCCATAATATGTCTCAAGCTTCACGTATTTCAGATAAGACGGCATTCTTTTTAGATGGTCACTTGATCGAATACAACGATACGAAGAAGATATTCATGAATCCAGAAAAACAAGAGACAGAAGATTATATTTCAGGTCGATTTGGATAAGGAGGAAACGGAATGCTACGTACACAATTTGAAGAAGAATTGCTGAATCTCCATAATCAGTTCTACGAAATGGGGATGATGGTGAGCAGCGCCGTGCACAAGTCAGTTCGTGCATACATCAAACACGATAAAATCTTAGCCCAAGAAGTTATCGAAAACGATATAAATATCAATAACATGGAAACACGCTTGGAGAAGAAAAGTTTTGAAATGATCGCATTGCAACAGCCAGTTACAACTGATTTGCGTATGATCATTACGGTCATGAAAGCTAGCTCGGATTTAGAACGTATGGCCGATCATGCGGTGTCTGTTGCTAAATCCACGATTCGCGTAAAAGGGCAGACGAGAATACCGGAAATCGAAAAAGAGATCTCCGATATGTCCGATTATGTGAAAAAAATGGTGGACAACGTCCTAGTTGCTTATGTCAAAACAGACGAAAAAGACGCACGTACGATCGCCAATATGGATCAAAGAGTCAATGACTATTTCAATCGAATCTATAATGCAACAATCAAAAATATGCAGGAAAATCCTGAGACAGTCATCAGTGGAACAGACTACTTGAATGTTGCCAGTTATCTAGAACGGATCGGAGACTATGTGACAAACATCTGTGAATGGATCGTCTACTTGGCTACAGGGAAAATCACTGAGTTAAATACGAACCACAATGAGATTTTCTAAACTGAAGCTGTGATTATGCCGTTTGTTTAGGAAAAGAGGTTGTGAAATCAGCGGTTGTGAAAAAGCTGTTCTGCATCAAGTAATAAGAACAGTCAAACAAAAAATAGCTCCTCATATTTTTCGTTTGGCTGGACTTATTACCGCAGATGCAAGCTTTTGAACACCGTTTATTCGGGAAAGGGTTTGTGACAAAACATGTCACAAACCCTTTTCATCATTTCATAGAAAGGATAAAGAATGCAAAAAAAAATTAGCATCATCACTATATTTTTTATTTGTGTGCTTACTTCATGGGTTATTCAGCATCAAGCTGCTTTATATGAAGTACCTGTCATCGAGATCGAAAAAGTACGAATAAAAGAGGATCATCAATTGATTACAGGAAGACTGATGAACACGGATCAAAAAGGAGAATCGATTTATTTATCGGTTCCTTATCAAAAAAATCAAATAGAAACAGCAAATATAAAAGCGAGACAAATGTATCTAGTCCAAATGCATGGAGATGAATGGCAGCTAGTAGCAAAAAAAAATGATGGCTGGCTTTTCTTCTTCACAAGTATCTTCATTGGCGCCATGTTGCTTATTGGCGGAAAACAGGGTCTATTTGCTTTAGGAAGTCTCATCATCAATATCGTTTTACTTTTACTTTTGTTGCTCATCTTTACTAAAACAGAAGGGATTTCTCTATTAAATATATCTATCCTGTTCGTCGTTATAGGGATGATTATTAGCATATTGGCTTTAGATGGATGGAATAGAAGCAGTATAATCAAAATTTCAGCTGCAGTTACGAGTGTTTTTTTAGCATTTTTTATTTGTCTTTTGACAATGAATCATTGGAAAGACCAAGGACTGCGCTATGAGGAACTGAATTATCTGACACGACCGTATCGTTCTGTTTTTCTTTCTAGCGTACTGATTGGAACAGCTGGAGGAACACTCGATACCGTTATCACAGTCATTGCGACATTAGAAGAATTGACTAAGCGACAACCAGAAATAACAGCGAAACAGTTATGGCTTTCAGGAAGGCAAGTGGGTCGAGATGTGATTGGCTCGATGACCAATATCCTTTTGTTCGTCTATATCAGTGGGTCAGTTCCATCGCTTCTTTTATATTTAGGAAATCAATGGTCGTTCAAAGAAACGATAGAACAGCATTTATCATTGGAATTTTTACGCGTCATTGCTGGCAGCTTAGGAATAGTATTATCGATCCCTATCTCGGTCCTCTTTTTTCTGACTGTAAGGAGGCTGAAACGATGAATGTACTTATTATACTTGTTGGGATTTTAGCAATCAGCGTGCTACTTATTGGCGGTACGCAAGGTATGTATATTCTTTTAGGCTTATTCATCAATTTAGGGATCTTTTTCCTGTTGTTATTCGGTTATCATCAGAAGTGGCCGATACTGGCATTGTCGGTCATAGGATTTTTATTGATTGCTGTGGTTATCTTATTTTTTATCAACGGTTATAATCTAAAAATGCGTGCAGCTTTTGTGAGTATACTGATCTTTTTATTTTGTTTCCTACTATTGCTTCCTATCACTGATTTTTTAGCGATCCAAGGTTTTACATCGGTAGAACTAGAAGAATTATCTGGCTTAGATAAGACTTTAGCGATTGATTTTAGATTACTTACGAGATCGTTGCTTCTGATTAGTCTTAGTGGTGCTGTTTTAGATGCTAGTGTAGCAATTTCTAGTGGGACATTCGAAGTATATCAGGCAAATCCGCAATTATCTTTTTACCAATTGCGCCATTCTAGTTTCGCTATTGCTAAAAAAATATTGGCGTCAACAGTAATGACACTTCTTTTTGCATTCATGGGAAGTTCTTTAGCGTTGATCCTCTGGTTTATTGATTTAGACATTCCTTTTCAGCAAGTGATCAATGAAAAATCATTTGTTCTAGAATATACGATGGCTATTCTTACCACATTGTCTGCACTACTTGTTCTTCCTTTAACCTGCGTGACTACAGCATATCTCTTTACAAAAAAGAAAGAACAACTCAAGATGGAGTAAAAGTTACAACTTAAGTCCTATGACATTTTTACTGAATCAGTGCATAATATGGATGTAAGGAAAAGCTTGCAAACAATTTTGCTTAAGGAGGCAATTTCCATGAAAGAAAGAGAACGTATTTTAGATTTAGTGAAAAAAGGAATCCTTTCGACTGAAGAAGGCTTAGATTTATTAGAAAGCATGGCAACTGAAAAAGACGAAAAGCAAATAAAAAAAGAAGCAGACAAGGTAACTGCTAGTCATAAAGAAAAAGATCAGGCAAGTCAATTGATCGATAAACTTGAAAACGGCGAAGAAGAAATTTCTGAGCCAGTTGATCCAAAGGAAAGAGAAAGACAAGATCAAGAAAACTTAGAAAAGATCTTAGATGAACTAGCAACTGAAGCGAATAAAACTTCGGCGCGTCTAGATGAAGTAAATGCTCAATTCGCTGACAATAAGGCAGCACGCAATGAGAAACAGGAAGCATTGATGCAGCTGAATACAAAAGAAGAATTAGGCGAGTTGACAGAAGAAGAATTAGCACAGCGTCAGACGTTAGAAGCAGAAATCAAAGAATTAGAAGCTAGTGGCGATACACTGTTAGAAGAACAATTGAAATTAGAAGCAGAATTAAAAGATATCCGTAAGAATCAATGGTCTGAGAAAAAAGAAACGTTTACTGATAAGTTTGAATTGCCAGATGATTGGAAAGATCAAGCAACAGATACACTGAATCAAGTAGGCGAAAAAATGTCAGAAGCTGGATCACAGTTAGGCAAATTCTTGAAGAAAACATTCCAAACTGTTTCAGAAACAGTGAATGACAACATGGAATGGAAAGATGTCAGCTTACGTGTCCCTGGGATTGCGACAACGAAATTTGAGCATGAATTTTACTATGAAGCTCCTGCAGCAAGTATCCTTGATATCAAGGCAGCAAACGGAAACGTGACGTTAAAAACGTGGGACAGCAACGATGTGAAAGTTGAAGCTAAGATCAAACTTTACGGAAAAATGGGTGCTGAACCATTTGAAGCATTCTCTGAACGGAGCCAGATTGAGGTTAATGAAGATCATATCTCCTTCCAAATTCCAAATAAACGTGTGCGTGCAGACCTTGTTTTCTACTTACCTAAACGAGTATACGACCACGCAGCTATTAAACTTCTAAATGGCAACATCATGATTGAAACATTGGAAGCTAAAGATATTTATACAAAATCTACGAATGGTAACATCATCGTGGACCAATTAACTGCAACGATGCTGGAAGTAGAAGGTGTAAACGGCAATATCGATATTCGAAACGGGAACATCTTAGATTCTATTATCGAAACAGTAAATGGTACAGTGACATTTGGTGCGACAGCAGAAAACCTTTCTGTGTCTTTGGTAAATGGTGATGTACGTCTTACGATTAAAGAAGATAATTTGAAAAAAGTAGAAGCAAGTTCAGTGAACGGAAATGTCAAAGTCGCTTTACCAGATGGCATCGGTTTGGAAGGACATGCTAAAACAAGTCTTGGAAGTATCAACAGCCGTCTGTCCAATTACGAAGTAGTTCGTGAGAAAAAAGAACGGACAAACCAAATGTTGCAATTCCGTCGTGTTTCAGATGGTGAAATCACGCAAGTGCAACTTTCAACGACAACAGGAAGTATCTATTTAAAAGATACAGATAAATAAAGAGGTTGTGAAAGAGATGTTCAGCCTTGAGCAATAAGAAGCGATTTTGTAAAATAGCTTCCCCTATTTTACAAAATTGTGCCTTATTGCCGATAGGCTATCTCTTGAACACCGTTTACCAAGAGATTATGAACCTGCCAATTATCGCCGAGTCACAAGGAATAATTTCAGAAAAAGCTCGTCACGTTTTATGAATATGGTAATTTGTGACCGAGAATTTTGCAGAAAGACACCGATTAAGAAGAAGGTTGTCACAACGATTTTCTTCATTTAAAATAGTAGAACAGAGGTGAGACATGATGAAAAAAAAGTTGACAAAATCCAATAAAAATGTTGTTTTGACAGGGACTTTAGCAGGAATAGGAGAATACATCGGGATTGATCCGACTGTTATCCGTGTGCTTTATGTATTCCTGAGCTTAGTTGCTTTTGGAAGTCCAATCATTTTATACATTTTATTAGCTTTGATTATCCCATCTGCGCGTTCTGCACGAACAAACTATGGACATAACAATGCATATTATGAAAAAAACAATTATCGTGAACAAACTCGTGAACAAACAAAAAAACGCAAAGAAGCGGAAAAAATCGATGATGACGAATGGAGTGACTTTTAATGTCGTACTTTCAACGTATTTTAGTTAATACGTTAACATTCATATCATTGGCTGTTCTTTTTCCTGCGATGGTCCATGTGAGCAGTATTTGGACGGCCGTTCTTGCCAGCTTCGTATTGTCTGTGTTGAATATGTTTGTCAAACCGATTTTGACGATACTGTCCCTGCCCTTTACATTAGTCACATTGGGATTGTTTACGTTTGTTATCAATGCAGCGATTCTTAAAATGACCTCCTTTTTTGTGGGAGCAGAACATTTTAGTTTTTCTTCATTCGGTGCAGCGTTGTTAGTAGCTATCTTGATGTCGCTTGTCAATGTAATTGTCAGCGAACATAACAGTAGAAAATAAAAGAAAGCTGTGCCGAACTATCGGCGCAGTTTTTTTATTTAGAATCAGGAATGCGTTTTCTATTACATTGGTAATTAAATAAAAACGTTTTTTTTAATTGGTAGTACTTTTGGCTAGACAATGATAAAATGATAGAGAACACTCTAATAGAAATGAGGTAGCATGAATGTCAGAAGTTGTAAAAGTTAGCCAATTAGTGAAAAAATTATCTTTGGAAATCGTGACAGGCGACGAGAAAAGCTTAGACCGTGTCATCGTAACTGGGGACATCTCACGCCCAGGACTAGAGTTGACTGGTTATTTTAATTATTATTCCCATAATCGTTTACAGCTATTTGGCAGTAAAGAAATCAGTTTTGCGGAACGGATGATCCCAGAAGAGCGTTTGATCATCATGAGAAGATTATGTAGTGAAGATATGCCCGCATTTATTATTTCAAGAGGATTACCGGCTCCAGAAGAAATGATCCAGGCAGCAAATGAAAATGGGATAGCTGTACTGCGTTCTCCCATCTCAACTTCTCGTTTATTAGGAGAATTATCCAGTTATTTAGATGGTCGCCTTGCCCCTCGAACAAGTGTCCACGGTGTTTTAGTGGATGTTTACGGATTAGGTGTACTGATTCAAGGTGACAGTGGGATAGGAAAAAGTGAAACAGCGTTGGAGTTGATCAAACGCGGTCATCGATTGATCGCAGACGATCGAGTAGATGTTTATCAGCAAGATGAATTAACGGTGATCGGAGAACCGCCTAAAATCCTGGAACATCTAATTGAAATCCGAGGAATCGGGATCATTGATGTAATGAATCTTTTTGGTGCGAGTGCGGTACGTGGCTCTATGCAAGTCCAGTTGGCTGTTTATCTGGAAGCATGGGCAAAAGATAAGAAATACGACCGTCTGGGCTCTGAAGACACGACCGTTGAAATCGCGGAAGTGGGCATTCCACAAATAAAAATCCCTGTCAAAACAGGACGAAACGTTGCAATCATCATTGAAGTAGCCGCGATGAATTTCCGTGCACGTACAATGGGCTTTGACGCAACGAAAACATTTGAAGAAAGATTAAGTCGCTTGATTGAAGAAAACTCAGGCAACGACTAGCAAGGAGTGACAATATGTTAGCACAAATCAATCGAGTTGCTTTTGAGCTTGTAGGGATTCCTATCTACTGGTATGCATTGATCATCGTATCAGGTATCATTATCGCCATGTGGCTTAGCAGCAGAGAGGCTGTTCGGGTAGGATTAAAAGCAGATGATGTGACAGATTTTATGTTGTGGGGATTGCCTATCTCCATTATTGGCGCTCGCTTATATTATGTTTTATTTGATCTTCCCCAGTATATAGCTGATCCAATCCAAATATTCAATATCCGTTCAGGAGGCTTAGCTATTTATGGCGGACTGATTGCAGGCGCGATCACGCTGTATTTTTTTACTAAATATCATTTTATTTCTTTGTGGACTTTTTTAGATATCGCTGCACCAAGTGTATTATTAGCACAGGCAATCGGTCGTTGGGGAAATTTCATGAACCACGAAGCATATGGACCAGACACGACGCGAAGCTTCTTAGAAAGTCTGCATTTACCGCAATTCATCATTGATAATATGTATATCGAAGGGATCTATCGTCAACCAACATTTCTTTATGAATCACTTTGGAGTTTGATTGGATTTATTTTGCTTTTGTTTTTACGAAAGAAACCACACCTTTTGAAAAAAGGCGAAGTCCTTTTATGTTATCTAATGTGGTATAGTTTCGGGCGTTTCTTTATTGAAGGATTACGTACAGACAGTCTTTACTTTTTAGGTGTGATCCGTATTTCTCAATTATTATCTGCTGTGTTATTTGTCGGTACATTGATTCTATTTATTTGGCGCAGAAAAAAAGGAAATTTACCGGATTATGACCGCTCATTAGGAAAAAATCAACAAATTATCTGATTTTTAGAGCGTTAAAAATGAAAAAAATTTCAGGAGTGGTAAAATGAATTATAGAGTAGCGGTTTTAGGACCAGGCTCTTGGGGTACTGCTTTGGCACAAGTCCTCGCCGAAAACGGACATGACGTTCGGATTTGGGGACATCGTGCTTCACAAGTAGAAGAAATCAACACCCAACACACGAATCAACGTTATTTACCAGATCATTATCTACCCGATTCCATCCAAGCATTCACCAATATGGAAGATGCAGTAAAAGACGCAGATGCGGTGCTATTCGTCATTCCAACGAAAGCAATACGTTCTGTTGCAAAAGAACTAGTGCCTAAATTGAATACAAAGCCAGTGATCATCCATGCAAGTAAAGGATTAGAACAGGGAACACATAAAAGGATCTCTGACATCTTGTTAGAGGAAATCCCAGCAGAAAAAAGAAAAGCTGTTGTTGTTCTTTCTGGACCAAGCCATGCAGAAGAAGTAGCGAAACATGACATCACTACGATCACAGCTGCAAGTACAGATGCAAAAGCAGCAAAATATGTACAAGAGCTGTTCATGAATAATTATTTTCGGATCTATACCAATCCTGATGTGATCGGTGTAGAGATGGGGGCAGCTTTGAAAAATATTATTGCTATTGGTGCTGGCGCTATTCACGGCTTAGGGTTTGGCGATAATGCAAAGGCAGCAATCATGACGCGCGGATTAGCTGAGATCAGCCGTTTAGGTGTAGCAATGGGTGCCAACCCGCTGACCTTTATCGGATTAAGCGGAGTAGGCGATCTAGTCGTTACTTGCACAAGTGTTCATTCTAGGAACTGGCGCGCAGGCAACTTGTTAGGACAAGGGCAGCCCCTAGAAGAGGTGCTAGCCAATATGGGAATGGTCGTTGAAGGTGTGAATACTACCCAAGCAGCGATGGAACTAGCCCAAATAATGGAAATCGAAATGCCCATCACTCAAACAATCTATGAAGTGCTGTATGAACAAAAAGAAATCAAAACAGCCGCAAAAGAAATCATGTTACGTGATGGGAAAAAAGAAAATGAATTCTCATTAACAATTTTTTGAAGGAGCGAATGTATATGAAAGTCAAAAAAGCAGTTATTCCAGCAGCAGGATTAGGAACAAGATTTTTACCAGCAACAAAAGCTATGGCAAAGGAAATGTTGCCAATTGTTGATAAACCAACAATCCAGTTCATCGTTGAAGAAGCGTTGAAATCAGGAATCGAAGACATCTTGATCGTTACAGGAAAAGCTAAACGACCAATCGAAGATCACTTTGATTCAAATATTGAATTAGAAACAAACCTAAGTGAAAAAGGAAAGACCGAATTATTGAAATTAGTAGAAGAAACGACAGATGTCAACTTGCATTTCATCCGTCAATCTCATCCAAAGGGTTTAGGACATGCCGTTCTTCAAGCAAGAGCCTTTATTGGAAATGAACCGTTTGTCGTTATGCTAGGCGATGATATCATGGAAGATGAAGTACCATTGACACAGCAATTAATCGATGATTACGAACGTACTCATGCTTCTACGATCGCCGTTATGCAAGTTCCTCATGATGAAACTTCAAAATACGGAATTATCAATCCAGGAGAAGTATTGGAAGATGGGTTATACAATGTCAAAAACTTTGTTGAAAAACCAGATCCAAGCAAAGCACCAAGTGATTTAGCTATTATTGGACGTTACTTATTGACTCCAGAAATTTTTGATGTATTGTCCGAGCAACAACCAGGAGCCGGAAATGAAATCCAACTAACTGACGCAATCGATACATTGAATAAAACACAACGCGTATTTGCCCGTAAATTCACAGGTAAACGTTACGATGTCGGTGACAAATTTGGTTTTATGAAAACAAGTATTGAATATGGTCTAACACATCCAGAAGTAGGTGCACCTTTACGTGAGTATATCCTGTCTTTAGGTAAAACATTAGAAGCAGAAGGAAGCAAGATCGATCATAATCCAAAAGGAATAACAGAAATCAAAGAAGAAAAGAAAAAATAACCCTTTTTTCTAACGAGCTTCAGCTGCTAATTGAATAAAAAGTAGTTGAAGCTCGTTTTTATTTGTTTAAAAAACACGAAAATGCTATCCTTATAGAAAAGAGAGACAAGAAGGGAGTTTGATCATGTCAGGAGGAGAAATTGCAGGATTGATCGCAGCAATCGCCTTTGCGATACTTGTCGTTTTTATCGTTCGTGTGTTGTTGCAAGTTTCTAAAACTTTAGAAAAAGTAGATCAGACTGTAGCAGAAGCAAATACGACGATCGAAATCGTCACAAAAGACGTAGATCTTTTGTCTAGACAAGTAGAAGGCTTGCTGGTCAAAAGTAATGAACTGCTCTTGGATATCAATGGAAAAGTCGCAACGATCGATCCATTGTTCACAGCAGTTGCTGATTTAAGTGAAAGTGTATCAGAACTTAATCATTCTAGTAAAAACATCGCGACGAAAGTCGGCGGAATCGGTAAAGCGACAGCTAAAGCGACGGTTGCCGGAAAAGTCGGTGGGACAGCGATGAAATTTTTTAAAAACAAAAAACATACTGAAACGACAGGAGGAAAATAAAAATGGCTAAAAAAGGTGGATTTTTATTAGGTGCAGTAGTCGGAGGAACAGCCGCAGCAATCGCCGCGTTATTGTTAGCACCAAAATCTGGTAAAGAACTTCGGGATGAATTAGCTGCCCAAGCGGATGATTTGATGGATATGGCTTCAGATTACACAGATATGGCGAAAGAAAAATCGACTGAGTTAACAGGTATTGCAAAAGAAAAAGCGCAAGATCTTTCTCAACAAGCAGGTGATCTAGCAGGTAGTGTCAAACAAAAAGTAAGTGAATCAGCAGATGAAGCAGGAAGTGAATCTGACGATATCTTGTTAAATCTTAAAGAACAATCAGCTGACTTATCTAATCGTTTCAAAAAAACGGCAGAAGATATGAAAAAACCTGCAGATGAATTAGGAAGTATTGCTAAAGATACTTCAGAAGATATCATGATTGATGTAAAAGACGCTGCTGGTAAAGCAGGAGATACTGTCAATGAAGGAATGTCAGAAGCAAAACCAGTTGCAGATGACACAAAAGAAATGATGAAAATGGCAAAAGAAGATGCGAAAGAAGCTAAAAAAGAAATAAAAGATACAATGACAGATTCATCTACAAATCACTAAAATCACAAATTTATAGAATAAAAAGGTGGGAGCGGACTAGCTCTCACCTTTTTTACTCTTATTTTTCTAAAACAAGTAATTCTTTTGGTGTAGTCGTGAATGGCACACAGCCATCGCTTGTCACATATACACAGTCTTCGATACGTACCCCTACTTTTTCAGGAATATAGATTCCTGGTTCAAGAGAGAAGCACATCCCTTCTTCGATTACTAAGTCATTTCCTTCTACAAGGGAAGGGAATTCGTGGACGGTTGTTCCGATCCCGTGACCTAAACGGTGATTGAAATATTCGCCGTAGCCATAGCTGTTGATCACGTTTCGTGCGATTTGATCAAGTTCACCTGCTGTCACACCAGGACGGACGGCTTCTTGTGCGGCAAGCTGTGCTTCAAGAGTGATGTTGTATATTTTTTCTTGGAAGTCGGTTGGTTTTTGATAAGCAATTGTACGAGTAGCATCACTGCAATAGCCATTCCAAACAACGCCAAGATCGAATAACACAAGTTCATTCGGTGAAATCTTCGTGTTTCCTGGTGTACCATGAGGGCTTGCAGCATTTGCTCCTGCAAGGACTAATGTGTCGAAAGACATTTGTGAAACACCTTGTTTTTTCAATTGGTATTCGATTTCTGCAATGATCGCTTGTTCAGTCACGCCTTCTTTCACTGCTTTAAAGCCAATCTCAAATGCAACATCGGCCCATTTACCAGCTTCGATCAGTTTGTCTTTTTCCTCTAGAGTTTTGATCAGTTGTAGACGTTGGATGATGGAAGTTAGATCAGTGTAAGAATCCGTTCCCGTCAAGATATCAGAGATAGCATCGAAGCGCTCGACAGTCAAGGCGTTCTTTTCAATCCCTACATTGCCAGGCTGACCATAGCGAGCACGAAGTTCTTTTCCGATGATCTCCCAAGGGTTTTCGCTGTCTAAATAGCCACGGACATCATACGCCCAACTACTGTTTTGAGCATCTTCAACTTCCAAAGCAGGAGTGAAAAGGAAAGGATCTTGTTCAAGAGGGATAAAAAGAGCTAGTACACGCTCATGAGGATCACTTTCGTATCCGGAAAAGTAAGCGATGTGGCCAGGGTCGCTGATATAAGCCAATTCGACTTGGTGTTGTGCCATCCATTGACGTAGTTCATTGATTTTTACGTTATTCATTTGGCAACCTACTTTCTAAATTAATTTTGTATTCAATAATTGTACCACTGATTTATTAAAAGACCAACGTTCTAAAAACTGAAAAAAGTAAAAATTTTCATGAAAACAGAGATAAAACGGTTGCAATTCTTGAGATTATTTGATATTCTATTTTAGAAATGTAAGACGTATTTTCAGAAAACATATAAAATATGAATAGGAGAACACAAATGGAAAAGCAAACAATCACTATCTATGATGTAGCGAGAGAGGCAAATGTTTCGATGGCTACTGTTTCACGTGTCGTAAATGGCAATCCAAACGTCAAACCAGCAACAAGAAAAAAAGTCTTGGAAGTTATCGATCGCTTGGATTATCGTCCAAACGCAGTTGCGCGTGGCTTGGCAAGTAAGAAAACAACAACAGTTGGGGTAATCATCCCTGATGTCAGCAATATGTTCTTTGCTTCTTTAGCACGTGGTATCGATGATGTGGCAACAATGTACAAATACAATATTATCTTAGCAAATTCAGATGGTAACGACCAAAAAGAAGTCAATGTATTGAATAACTTACTGGCTAAGCAAGTGGACGGCGTGATCTTCATGGGTCACCATATCACAGACGAAATCCGTGGAGAATTTTCACGTTCAAAAACTCCTGTTGTATTAGCTGGCTCTATTGATCCAGATGAACAAGTAGGTAGCGTAAACATTGATTATGTATCAGCAACAAAAGATGCAGTAAACAAATTGGCAAAAAGCGGCAATAAAAAAATTGCTTTTGTCAGTGGTGCGTTGATCGATCCTATCAATGGACAAAATCGTCTGAAAGGCTATAAAGAAGCATTAAGCGAAAATAACCTACCATATAGCGAAGGATTGATCTTTGAAGCACAATACAACTTCAAAGATGGTCTATCTCTAGTCGATCGGATCCATAATAGCGGTGCAACAGCTGTCTATGTTTCAGATGATGAATTAGCCATCGGTATTTTGGATGGTTTATTAGACCGTGGCGTGAAAGTACCGGAAGAATTCGAAATCATCACAAGTAACAATTCACTACTGACAGAAGTAGCTCGTCCTCGTTTAACAAGTATCACACAACCATTATACGATTTAGGGGCGGTATCTATGCGCCTATTGACGAAAATGATGAATAAAGAAGAAGTCGAAGAAAAAACGATTATCTTGCCTTATGGAATCGAAGAAAAAGGATCTACAAAATAATAAAAGGACAATCATTCAGAGGTTGTGAGCCTGCCGTTTAACTCTGCGTTACAAGGAGCAATTTCAAAAAACAGCATTTCATGTTTGATGAATATTGTGACTCGTGATTCGGAGTTGGCAGGAGAACACCGTTTATTCGGGAAAAGGGGCTATGACAAAATTTTGTTATAATCCTTTTTTTTGTCTTAAAAAAGAGAGAAAGTGGTTGAAATTACATTTATCGTATATAAAACAATCCGTGTATAGATGCTGCATTATGTTCACCACCATCAAAAAAATAAGGGACTGTGACAATACTATTGTCACAATCCCTTATTACTGTGTATTCTATTAAATCAATCATCTTTCTCATCTGATTCTTTGGTTGCTTGATTCGCTCTTGCATAAGCTGAAGCGGTGTTCCAGTAATCTGTATAGTTTTCATCGGTACCGCCAACGCCAAATTTAAAGGCGCTTTTCTTCGGTCCATTTTTCGCCCATAGCGATTCAACTGTTTTTCCTGGTGTTTGGATGGATTTTTTATTGACAGTAACTTTTCCAGGTGTTTGACCAGTAAATCCAGATACTTTTTTCTTCATCACATCAGATGATAATTCGAATTTCTCATCAGTGCCAAAAATGTCAGGTTTTGCTTGGTAAGCTTGATTGATCAGATTGGCAAGATAATTAGCCGAACGTATCCTTGCTTTGCTGTCCATTCCAGTATTGTCATCGTGCCCTGCCCAGCTACTGATGGTAATAGACGGAGTAGAGACAATTAGCCATGAATCTCGGTATTCATTGGTAGAACCAGTTTTTCCGACCCAATCTGCTTTTCCTAGATTTCCGTTTAAGCTTGAGATGGCATCTTTGAATGGTGTAGTGATTTTTGCATTGATCACACTGCGCATCATGTCATTCATGATCGATGCCGTTGCTTCCGAATAGATCCGGACAGAGTTGCTTTCGTGTTTATAAATTACATTTCCTGCGTTATCTGTGATGGAATCGATGATATAGCCTTCTTCATAGACGCCGCCGTTTGCTAAAGCCTGAAATCCATTGGTCTGTTGAAGCGTCGTGACATCTACTGTACCTAAAGGAGCAGATTCAACGCCCCAATTGTCATTTGCCGGGTAGTTCATCTTTGCCAAGTAGTGCTCGTAAGCATATTGTTTCGATCCACCGGAATTCAACACATCTTGATATAAGTGATAAGCCGGGATATTGTTGGACCATTCTAGTGACTCACGGACGGTTTGGAAGGTGTTCGATCCTTCGTTAGTAGCATTGACGATTTTCTCGCCAGCATTTTCTCCTTCTTGCCAAGTTGTTGCATAATCTGATACACGGGATTCTGATCCGATAAGCCCCATGTCGATTGCAGGTCCATAAACAAGAACTGGTTTGATTGATGAGCCAGCTTGACGTTCTGTATCGAAGGCATGGTTATTTTGATTCTGACTGTAATTCCGTCCGCCAACGAATCCGTAGATGCGGCCAGTTCTGTTATCCATCAATACATTTCCGGTTTCTACTTGACTGCCAGCACCATCATCTAACATGTATCCATAATTTTCTACGCCATTTTGCAATGCAGCATAGACATCTTTATCGATTGTCGAATGGATTGTATATCCTTTATTTTGGATCGTTTGCTGTGCCTTTTGATAATAAGCGTCACTGACCGATGAATCAGACATATCAGCGTTGTCTTTTTCAGCCAATTGTTGTGCAATGATTCTTGTTGCTTCATTCATCACAGTATAATACAAGAATTCTCTGTCAGTCTGTTCTGCGATTTGTTGTGGTAGAAAGTCTTTTGTAAGGTCATAGGCTTTTGCTTCTTCGTATTGTTCTTTCGTAATTTGGCCTTCACGATACATACTGAATAAAACAAAATCTTTTCTGGCAAGGCCGGCAGAAAGATCTTCTTTTAGCGCACCTGTGTTCGTGTATGGACTATACGTGATCGGGCTTTGGGGTAATCCAGCGATATAAGCAGCTTGCGGCAGCGTCACATCTTTTGCATCTACACCAAAGATTCCTCTTGCAGCTTCCTGGACTCCAGCAATGTTTTGTCCCTTATTATTACGACCAAATGGTGAGACATTCAAATACGTAGCAATGATCTCATCTTTTGAAAAGTATTTTTCTACTTGTGCAGAAAGAATGATCTCATTTGCTTTACGTTTGAATGTTGTTTCATCTGTAAGGATCTGCTGTTTGACTAATTGCTGTGTCAAAGTTGATCCACCAGAAGAGCCAATACCAGTAGCTTCAGATACTAATGCTCGTAAAACAGCTTTAGGAACGTAACCTTGGTGTTTATCGAAGTATTCATCCTCTGTGCTGATAATTGCAGTTTTCAATAAAGGTGAAATTTTATCAGATGAAATAGTCGTGCGCATCAGATCTGTCTGGATTTTTGATATCTCTGTATTATCTGCATAAACAATCTTTGACGTTTCTGTAATGTTTCCTAGTTCTGTCTGCAGTGCTTTTTTAGTCGGCAATTGTGTGTCTTCGACGAGATAGGCAAAATAGCCAGCGCCTATTCCAATACCTAGAGCTGCGAACATCAAAAGAAGAACAGTAATAAAAACAGTCAATGATTGAAAAACTCTAAAAATAATCTTAGGAACAAACCATTTTTCTTTTTTTCTTCTATTCTGTTTTTTTCGAGTATTTTTGCGTGGCAAAAGGGTCACCTCAACTAATGGTTTTATTTCGCTAATTATAGCAAATAATAGAACAAAAAAACAGACAAGGCTGTTTTTGGCAGGAATTTCTTTTTTAAAGGAGTTAAAACGTGAGAAAATGATCTTTTTTATAAAAGAGTTCTTAAGCTTTTCTTTAGAGAAAATTTCAGTTACTATGGAGAACAGGGCAAAGAAAAATCAATCATTTTCTTTGTATATCATCTTACCAATATATAGGAATTGTTAGTAACAATTGCCTTTCAAGGAGGAATCCATCCATGTTATTAGGCTCACACGTCAGCATGAGCGGAAAGAAAATGCTGTTAGGAGCAGCAGAAGAAGCAGCCAGTTATGGATCTTCGACTTTTATGATCTATACAGGCGCCCCTCAAAACACTAGAAGAAAAGCCATCGAAGAGATGAATATTGATGCCGGAAAAGCGTACATGGCAGAAAACGGTCTAACAAATATCGTCGTTCATGCCCCTTATATCATTAATTTGGGGAATACGATCAAACCAGAAATGTTTCCTTTTGCCGTCCAATTTCTGAGAGAAGAGATTGTTCGTGCGGAAGCTTTAGGCGCTACTCAAATTACACTTCACCCAGGTGCTCATGTAGGGGCAGGAACAGAAGCCGGAATTGCTAGAATTATTGAAGGCTTGAATGAAGTTTTGACAAAAGAACAGACGGCACAAATCGCTTTGGAGACAATGGCAGGTAAAGGTACGGAAATCGGTCGAACATTTGAGGAATTAGCGCAAATCATCGATGGAGTAAAATTGAATGAAAAATTATCCGTTACTTTTGACACCTGTCATACGAATGATGCCGGTTATAATATTAAAGAAGACTTTTCAGGTGTAATGGAAGAGTTTGATAAGATCATCGGGTTAGATCGGCTTAAAGTACTCCATATCAATGATTCTAAAAATCCGCAAGGTTCGCATAAAGACCGGCACGCCAATATTGGTTTTGGAACAATCGGATTCGACACGCTGAATAAGATCGTCCATGATCCAATGTTTGACAATATTTCGAAAATCTTGGAAACTCCCTATGTCGGCAAAGATAAAAAGAAAGCTTACTCACCATATGGAAAAGAAATCGCCATGTTCAAAGCACAAATATTCGATCCAGAAGTGTTTCCTGAGTTATTAGCAGAAGAAGTGATACTCTAAGATTTTCTATCTGACAGCAGCAAAAAAGGACCAGGCACATTGCCTTGTCCTTTTTTGTTTAAGAAACAAAGGAGTGCTTTTTGCAGTCTTTTTCATCATGCATCTTCTCCCCCCTCTTTTTAAATTTAGACAAACAGGGTATACTGGTAGAAAAGTAAAAAAACGAAAAGTTTCACAAGCAAGTGGCAAAACGTGATTGGAAGGACGAAAAGATGCTGAACACTTTAAAACCCTTGATCAACCAACTAAAAAAGAAACATACATACTTTATTCTTGGCATAGCCCTATTATTTACAATTATTCGTTTGTATTTATATAGTAAAGCAATCTATGGAACAGACATGTCGGCAACCTATGATGACCAGCTGCTGATTCGCTATGCTCAAAATATTTTGGACGGTAAATGGCTAGGGGAGTATACGACTACAACACTTTCCAAAGGAATCTCCTACAGCTTATTTTTAGTACTTGCACATAAACTGCATCTTTCTTATGCAGTTTTGTTCGGCATGTTCAGTATTTTTGCCAGTATATTGGTTGCACTCGCGTTTAAACCGATCGTGAAGAACAAGTATCTTCTTTTAAGTTTCTATTTTTATTTTTTGTTTTCTCCGATTAGTTTTACACATGAATATTCCACTCGAACGTATCGTAATGCCCTCGTGATTTCGGCTGTTGAGATCATTATCGCTTGTTTACTAGCTATTTATTACCGCAAATACGGTTCTAGCAGAAAATTGCTGCCATGGTTTTTAGGGCTTTCTGTCGCTTTTCCTTTCTTTTGGTTCATTCGCGAAGATTCTATCTGGCTTCTTCCTTTTACTGTAGTAGCTTTGGGTATCAGTTTCGTCCAGATCTTGCTAGGGCAAGACTTTTCTTTCAAAGAAGTAGAGAAGTTAAAAAAACGACTCTTTCTTCTCTCGAAACGGGAATGGCTGAAACTTTCATTGTTTTTACTTCCTATAGTTGGCTTTTCCATCGTCTATCAGTGGATCGAATATAAAAATGAGACAACATACGGTATTGCAACCATCAATGACCGTTCCAGTGGAGAATTTGGATGTTTGATGAAACAACTGATCCGAATAGATGATGAAACGAACTTGAATAAAGAAAACAGTGAGATATGGGTCTCACATGCTGCACTAAATAAAGCATTAGCCGCATCTCCTACATTCCATACTGTTTCTACCCGTATTGACGAATTATATACGACTCACGCGTGGACTCAAGGTGGAAAAGTAAAAGAATTACCCGGAGATATCATCTTTTGGGCATTGCGAGATGTGGTAAGCGAATCTGGTTATTACCAAAACAATGCAAAAGAAACCAATGATTTTTGGAAAAAAGTCAACCAAGAATTAGAAGAAGCCTATCACAAGGGAACCATCAAAAAGAAAAAAGAGTTCTATCTGATGGGATCAGGAGATGGAAAGACGATGAGTGATCTGCCAATCGTATTCGATTTCCTTCAATCAGGATACGCTTATGCATGGCGATATAAAGATTTCCATCAAGGAGGAAATTATAGTTTCGGAACGCAAGAACAAGTCAAACAGGCTCAAGAATTATTAAACCTTCCGCTAATGGAGAATTGGATCGATAGTAATGAACCGAGAACACCTAATTTCCAATTAACAAAATCAGCAAAAGTCGCGAATGTCATCATAAAAATTTACCAAGTTCTGGCTATTCCCGTGCTGATTGCTTCAATAGCAGGGATATTACTTATGATACTAGGAACCGTATTTGCAAAAGCTGATCGTGCCTATTATAGTTCCTCTTTGATTGTGGTCACCGGATTAATACTGACACAATTGGTTTTTCTTTTCGGTGTCTCGTGGTTTTGTTCTTATGCGCCAGAAAAAAAGGATTATTTTTTAAGTGTCTACACTGGCGCAGGCGTGCCGTTAACGCAATTCATCGTAGTAACAAGCATGCTAGTTTTCAGTAAATTAAATCTGAAAAAAGCTTTATCTTCTAAATAAAAAGACCCTTGGTAGCTAGATTTTTAACCTAACTATCAAGGGTCTTTGTGTGGAAAAATCAGTTTTTATTCGATTTCTTCTACCGTTTCCTGCAAACGCTGTTCATATTTTTTGTTTCCTTTATATAAATCACCAATCGTCCATGCCAACAGGAGAAGGACAAGAACAATGATTACATAAGCGATGTGATCAGCCAATGCTAGTTGAGCGGAAGTGGCTTGCTCGCCGAAGAAACTTTCGATCTGTCCTGGTAATCCTCGTAAGTTCAAGTAAGTTAGACTAATCACAGAGAACCAGCCAAGAAGTTTTACGATGAATGAATTTTTAAATCGGCTACCCATCTCCGCTTGGCTGTTGGTCATCATCAGTAAAGGGATCATCGAAAACGGCAACGCAAAAGCCAAGAACACCTGGGATTCATTCATTAAGTTATTCAAAGCGGTATGTTCTTCGATTGTTCCTTTTGTACTTGTAAACAAAACACAAATCAATACAGGAATCACAGAAAGCAATCGTGTGACCAGTCTTCTTAGCCAAATCGGGATACGCATATGGATGAATCCTTCCATGATGACTTGACCGGTCAACGTACCAGTAATAGTAGAGTTCTGGCCAGAAGCAAGAAGTGCTACAGCAAATAAAGTGGACAAGATACCAGATTTTGCTACAGCAATCAAGATACCATTGCTCATAGCTGATGGATCAGATAAAGCTTCATACAGACCAAAAAAGGAAGGATCTTGAACAGAACCGGTTTTGAAGACAGCGACACCCATAATCAATAGCAGCGCATTGACTAGAAAAGCCATCGACAATTGGATATTAGAGTCCCAAGTAGAAAAACGTACAGCTTGTGCTACATCTTCTTCGTCTTGGTGATCGATCTTCCGAGTTTGTGAAACTGCTGAATGTAGATATAAGTTATGTGGCATGACTGTTGCGCCAATAATCCCTAATGCTCCAGTTAGCGGAGTTTCGCCACCAATGACAGGTGAGTCGGAGAATGTATGGCTGTTAGGGATAAAGCCAGCAAATAAACTGTGCCAATCTGGGTTAGACAAGCCAACTTGATAGACAAAAACGAATAAAATGACGAAAATCAAGCAGACAACCAGTGCTTCGATCTTACGAAACCCGACTTTTGTCAGTAGTAAGAGAACGAAAACATCTAATACAGTAATAAAGACGGCAATCACCAATGGAATATCAAAAAGTAAGTAGAGGGCGATTGCTGCACCAATTACTTCTGCAATATCTGTTGCCATAATGGCTAATTCAGTCAATATCCATAAAATGACACCTAATGTCTTACTTGTGCGTGCTCGGATTGCCTGTGCCAAATCCATTTGGCTCACGATTCCTAATTTTGCTGCCATATACTGTAAAAGCATAGCAATAAGACTAGACATCAAAATAACTGACATCAATAAATATTGGAAATTTTGTCCTCCGGTGATCGAAGTAGACCAGTTACCCGGGTCCATATACCCAACTGCTACTAACGCACCAGGTCCAGAGTAAGCAAGAAGTGTTTTAAAAAAACTTTTCCCCTTTGGTACATCAACTGTTCCATTTACTTCAGCTAAAGATAAACCATTTGTATGTTCAATAAGTCGATGCTTATGAAATTGTTTATTGGATTGATTATTCAAGAAAAAACCACCTTTCCTATTTATCTACGATTACATTCTACACCTCAAAAAGAAAAAATTAAAGAAAAAGATTCGGTATGCCTAATTTATTTTCGTGGCGTGTCTTGCTAGACGACGAAAGAAATTTTGTTCTCCTCTAAAAAAACCGCTATTTTTTGCATGAAACTAAAGAATACGCCTTTCTTTTTTCAATAAACTTTAGTAAAATAAGTCATTGAGAGCAATTCGGAAATAGAAAGGAGAGATTTATATGTTATCAACAGGTATTGTCGTACTTATTGCTATTATTGCTTTGCTAATCGGCGCAGTAGGTGGCTTTTTCCTAGCGCGTAAATATATGAAAGACTATTTAGAAAAAAATCCTCCCGTTAATGAGGACATGTTGCGATCAATGATGATGTCAATGGGGCAAAAACCATCTGAGAAGAAAATTCGCCAGATGATGCAGCAAATGAAGAACCAAGGGAAAAAATAGGTTCTGACCCAACGACTTTTTACGGGCTGATTTTTTCAGCCCGTTTTTTATTTCGTAATTTGTTAGACTATTCAGATTATTCAGCAAAAAAGACAAGCACAGACAATCCTAGGCTCTTGATAAAGACAAAGGAGGAGTAAAATGTCGATTTTTAGAAAATTAGGCTGGTTTTTTCGTCAGGAAAAGAAACATTATTTAATTGGAGTTTTCTCGCTATTCGCAGTGGCCTTGGTACAGTTAGTTCCTCCAAAAGTGATTGGGATCATCATTGATGAGATTGCCGATAAAAATTTATCAATAAAGATCATTTTCGGGTGGATCTTCCTATTGATTATCGCTGCTTTTTTACAATATCTTTTTCGTTATATCTGGCGGACGAATATTTGGGGAAGTGCAGCTCGGTTGGAGAAAGAACTTCGGCAGCAGTTATTCAAACATTTTACAGAAATGGACAATCTCTTTTACCAAAAATATCGGACTGGGGATTTGATGGCTCATGCAACGAATGATTTGAATGCGATCCAGAATGTAGCAGGAGCTGGTATCTTGACCTTTGCAGATTCAGTGATTACGGGCGGAACAACGATCATTGCGATGATTTTGTTTATTGATTGGCGCTTAACACTGATTGCGCTGATTCCTCTGCCTTTGCTGGCCATCACTTCACGAGTGCTGGGGTCGAAACTCCATGATGCTTTTCGTGATTCGCAAGAAGCTTTTTCTAGTATCAATGATAAGACACAAGAAAGTATCACTGGGATCAAAGTCATTAAAACATTTGGACAAGAAAAAGAAGATCTAGCGGATTTTGAAGAAAAGATTGAAGATGCAATTATTAAAAACAAACGAGTCAATTTTTTAGACTCCTTATTTGATCCATTCATTACCTTGATTATCGGTCTGTCTTATGTTGCAACAATTATTTTAGGTGGAAAGTATGTCTTGGAAGGCACGATCTCGATCGGGCAGATGGTCTCATTTATTAGTTATATCGGTATGCTTGTTTGGCCGATGTTTGCGATTGGTCGATTGTTCAACGTATTGGAAAGAGGAAATGCTTCTTATGATCGCGTCAATGAACTTTTGCATGAAAAAACGCATATCGTGGAACAACTGGGTGCAGTGCAGACCCCGGCAAAAGGCGAGCTGAATGTAGCTATTTCCTCTTTTAATTATCTGAAAGAAGAATCACCAGCATTAGAACAAATCAAGTTTGCAATCCAAGAAGGAGAAACATTAGGTATTGTTGGGAAAACTGGTGCGGGAAAAACGACGATCATCAAATTACTGATGCGTGAATACGATGATTATCAAGGGAAAATCCAATTTGGCGGACGTTCGATCAAAGAATATTCATTGAATGCTTTATTAGGATCAATCGGCTATGTGCCTCAGGATCACTTCTTGTTTTCGATGACCATTCGAGATAATATCCGTTTTTCTAATCCAAAACTTTCAGAAGAAGAAGTAGAGCATGCGGCTTCTTTAGCATTTATCAACAATGAAATCAAGGAATTACCAAAAGGTTATGATACCTTAGTTGGAGAACGTGGAGTCTCTTTATCTGGCGGACAGAAACAAAGGATTTCGATTGCTCGAGCATTGATCAAAAATCCTGAATTATTAATGTTAGATGATGCACTTTCTGCAGTAGATGCCAAAACAGAAGAAGCTATCTTGCATAATTTAAAAGAAATAAGAAAAGAGAAAACAACTATCATTGCAGCTCACCGTTTAAGTAGCGTAATGCATGCAAAAGAAATCATTGTTGTCGATCAAGGGAAAATCATTGAACGAGGAACCCATCATGAGCTGCTTGCACTAGGCGGCTGGTATGAACAAATGTGGGAGAAACAGCAATTAGAAGCGAAGATAGAAGGAGGCGAGGCCTGATGGATGAAAATTATCAATCGGAATGGACAAAATCGATTCCACTTAAAGAACAGAAAAAGATCATCACACGACTGATGAAGTTCGCCAAACCTTTTAGAAGAACGTTCATCGTTGCTATCTTATTTGCGTTTGCTCTGTCTGTGATCAACGTCCTATTGCCAAGGATCATCCAAACTTTTATGGATGATCATCTGGCTAAACAGTCGGCTACGACACAAGTTATTTTGTTTTTTGCTGGTATGTACTTATTTGGAGTCATAGTAAAAAGTATCATTTGGTTTTTCCAATGGTATTTGTATTCCATGGCTTCATTGAAGACCTATCAGTATATTAGGGTAAAATTATTTGAAAAGCTGCATACACTAGGTATGCGTTATTTTGATCAGACACCGGCAGGTTCAACCGTTTCTCGAGTGACGAATGACACAGAAACGCTATTTGAATTTTGGTACGTCTTTTTGATGGTATTGACTGGGATCTTTGCAGTCGTTTCTTCATTCATTGCCATGTTTCAAATCAATGGAGAAATTGCCTTGTGGACTTTGGTGTTCTTGCCAATTTTAGGAATCGTCATCTGGTATTACCAGAAATTTAGTTCTCGTATTTACCGGAATATGCGAGAAAAATTAAGTCAGCTGAATACGAAATTGAATGAATCGATTTCCGGCATGCGTATTATCCAGCAGTTTCGCCAAGAAGCTCGTTTAGCTAAAGAATTTGAACAAGTGAACAATGAGTATTTAGACACGCGTTATGCGATGATGAAAACGAATTCGATTCTATTAAGTCCGATCATCAATTTTCTATATGCACTGGCGATTGCGTTGGTGTTGACTTTGTTTGGGATCGATGCGTTGCATTCTCCCATAGAAGTTGGACTGATCTATGCATTTACGACCTATGTCCAGGGATTTTTTAATCCAATGTCTCAAATGATGGACTTTTTGAGCATCTTCACAGATGGGATGGTTGCTGGTAGTCGTATCTTGAAGATTATGGATACAGAAGAATATGCACCACAACAAAACCCTGGAGCAGATCAAATGATTACTTCAGGTAAGATTGAGTTTCGCAATGTAAGCTTTTCTTATGATGGAGAGCACAATGTATTAAACAATATCTCTTTTGTTGCTAATCCGGGAGAGACCGTTGCATTAGTGGGACACACCGGAAGTGGGAAAAGCTCGATCATCAATGTGTTGATGCGGTTTTACGAATTTTATGAAGGTCAGATATTGATTGATGATCATGACATTCGAGAATATCCAATGGAAGAGTTACGTAAGAAAATGGGGCTGGTCTTGCAAGATGCTTTCTTGTTTTATGGGGATATCGCAGGAAATATTCGGATGATGAATCCAGCTATCACAGACGAACAGATACGCCATGCGGCTGAGTTTGTTCAAGCAAACAAATTCATCGATGAATTACCAAAAGGATATCACTCAAAAGTGATCGAACATGGTGCCAGCTATTCTAGTGGACAACGACAGCTGATCACTTTTGCGCGAACAATCGTGACTGATCCTAAAATTCTAGTATTGGATGAAGCAACAGCAAATATCGATACTGAAACAGAAGGATTGATCCAAGAAGGATTGGCGAAAATGCGACAAGGACGGACAACGATTGCGATTGCCCATCGGCTGTCAACGATTCGAGATGCAGAATTGATTTTAGTTTTAGACAAAGGTCATATAGTAGAACACGGGAATCATGAAACACTTCTAGCGCAAAATGGTTTGTATGCAGATATGTACAAACTGCAAAGCAGTGGTATATAAAAGATGTTGTGACAGTAGCATTTTGACCTAAGCACTAGAGTGAAAATAAAACATAGCTTCCCATATTTTTCATCTGTGAGAGTTAGTGTCGTAGTTACCAGATTTAAAAAAGACGACGTCAGCTAGTCAGAAGTGCCTAATAGCCCCTAAGAAAGCGTTGACAAAATCGTTTGCTTTCGATAATACAAAGAAAACGATACAACTTGGATAGTGATTGCCTAATGCAAGCTAAACCTGATGAGTCTCCCATGGTTTCATGGACGGCTTTTTGGGTTTTTCTTTTTGTTTTGGATACAGCCCTATATATCATGGAAAGGAGCAAAACATGCTGATTGAGAAAGTACTGAATAACAACGTCGTAATAACCAGGGATGAAAGAAATCAGGAAATGATCGTGATGGGAAAAGGTTTGGCATTCAAAAAGAAAGTGGGTGACCCGATTTTTGACTCATGCATCGACAAAAAATTTCAGTTGACAAATGACGGACTTTCACAACAGTTCCAAGAATTGGCACAAGCGATTCCTCTTGAGTACTTAGAAATTTCTTGTGAAATCATTGAATATACAAAAGAGGATCTACAAGTCCATTTGAATGATTCTGTGTATATTGCATTGACGGATCATTTGTATACAGCTATCGAACGTCAAAAAATGGGGATCTTTGTGCCAAATGTATTGCTGTATGATATCAAACAACTGTTTCCTAAAGAGTATGCCATTGGGAAAAAAACAGTGAAGAAAATCTCGGATAAATACCACATCAAGTTATCAGAAGACGAAGCCGGATTTATCGCATTGCATTTAGTCAATGCACAAGGCATTCAAAGCCAGCAAGACAATACCTACCTGTTTACCACAACAATACAGGATATTTTAAATATCGTCCGCTATTACTATAAGATTACATTTGATGAAGATTCAATCCATTTTTTTCGATTCGTCACACACCTACGTTTTTTTCTGACACGCGTCCTAGATGGAGAGAAATCAGAAGTGGGAGAAGTTTCTGAGGAATTGTTCCAGGTTATTCAAAAAAAATATAAGGACACGTTTAGTTGCATTGAGAAAATAGCAGACTTTTTAACCGGTGCTTTCGACTACCAGATGTCCACGGATGAAAAAATGTATTTAACGATCCATACTGCGCGTTTAGTGCATGAGAATCGTTGTAAATAAATAAAAAAGGAGGACAAATTAACAAGAACGTATGAAAATAAGGGTAGTGACATTCAGTTGGCTAAACCTTCCACTAATTAATTGGAGGGAATAGAAATGGGAAAATACCAGGAATTAGCAGAAAACATCGTAAAGAATATCGGAGGAAAAGAAAATATCCGTAGCTTGACACACTGTGTGACGCGACTTCGTTTCAAACTAAAGGAGGAAAATAAAGCAAAGGATGATGTTTTGAAAAAGATGGAAGGGATAGTCACCATCATGAAAAGCGGCGGGCAATATCAAGTTGTAATCGGGAATCATGTGCCAGATGTCTATGCAGAAGTACTGACAGTAGCCGGGATTTCCGATGAAGCAGAAGAAGAGGTTTCTTCAAGTAGTAATCTGTTCAATCGATTAATCGACATATTAAGTGGCTGTTTCCAGCCTTTTTTAGGTGCTTTGGCTGCAGCGGGAATGGTCAAAGGATTAAATGCTTTGTTCTTGTTTCTCAAATTTTATACTGAAGGATCGGGTACGTACATCATGCTGAATGGGATAGGGGATGCAATTTTTTATTTCATGCCAGTGATCTTAGGGTACACAGCAGCGAAAAAATTTCATCTGAATCCGATGGTGGGGCTCGTGATTGGTGCAGCACTTTGTTATCCGACTGTACAAGGAGCAGCACTACAAAGTGGTTTCCCTGATGGCAGTCCTGCGCCTTATAGCTTGCTGGGTCTTCCGGCTTATGAAACATTTTTGGGTATCCCATGGGTGGGCAGCAGTTATACCAGTAGCGTCGTACCTGTTATCTTCATTATCGCATTTGCCGGACAAGTCCAAAAAATTGCCAAGAAATGGATTCCTGCAGTCGTCCAGACCTTTTTGGTTCCTTTTTCTGTGTTATTAATCGCACTTCCTGCTGGCTTTTTGATTATCGGTCCGATTGTCAGTATACTGACAGATCTATTAAGCACGGGATTCCAAGCATTGATGGACTTTTCTCCAGCTGTGTATGGTGCAGTTCTAGGGTTTCTTTGGCAAGTACTGGTGATTTTCGGACTTCATTGGAGTATTATCCCTCTTGCGATTATGCAGCTAGCGCAAAATGGGTGGAGTCAGATGTTAGTAGGCGTTTATGGCGCGAGTTTTGCACAGACAGCAGTGGTATTGGCGATGTATTTCAAGTTCAAGGATCAAAAAATGAAGGCGCTTTGCATGCCAGCTGTGATTTCAGGAATCTTCGGCGTAACAGAAACGGCTATTTATGGAATCACCTTACCAAAGAAGAAGCCATTTATTTACTCGATGATTGGTGGTGCTGTTTCAGGAATCTATTTGATGGCATCTGGAACAATCAGCTACACAATGGGCGGGTTAGGGATTTTTGGGGTGGTAAACTACATCACGGAAACAGACGCCAGTGGTATGTTTCAAGCGTTTATCGGCATTGCTATTGCTTCGGTAATCGGGTTTTCGCTGACTTTTTTCTTTTGGAAGGATGAAGCAGGTGAAACAGATGATATACAGAAAAAATCAGGTAAAGAAATTGTAAAAACACCGATACAAGGACAAATCGCTCCACTAAATGCAGCAAAGGATGCAGCTTTTGCACAAGGAACACTAGGTCGAGGAATCTTGATCTACCCTGAAAAAGGAGAAGTACGTGCCCCTTTTGACGGAACAGTCATGACCCTGTTCCCGACGAAACATGCAATTGGAATGGTTTCTGAAACAGGGCTGGAATTGCTGATTCATGTCGGATTGGATACTGTGCAGTTGGAAGGGAAATATTTTGAAAGCTTAGTGCAGCAAGGAGAAAGAGTGAAACAAGGCGATCTGTTGCTACGCTTCGACAAAAAGAAAATCGAAAAGGAAGGATACAGTTTAGAAACACCTGTGATCGTCACCAATTACACGGATTATTTGGATATTTTGGAAAACCAAGGGGAGACGGTCGGGCCAGACGATGCACTTATCACCGCACTGACCTGAACGGTTAGGTGAAGAATGGACTAGGCTTAACTATTCTTTTTATTCCACTTCTTTATTTTCAAAATTGAAAGGCTCTTTCATGATGGCTGAGCTGATAGGGCGTTTATCGAATTTTTGACCGACAGAAATTAGATGGACTAAATTCTGTTGATAATTTTCTGCAAAAACACAACTATATAACACGTCTAGAAGATAACAAATTGATGTATTGATCGTAAAATTACCAATTTTTGAATACAGTCGCTCGCGTGTCGTAAGTCGCAAAGCGGCTGTACTCATTGCAGATAGCGTTGAATCACCGATACTGGTCAAAGCTAAAATTGGAACATCATTTTGTTTCAATATTTCTGCGGTACGAAGGATCACATTGTTTTCACCCGTATAAGAAATCAGAATCCCGCACATATCACTCGTGCAATTGTACGCTTCATAGAACGATTCACCAAAAGTGGTGACAATCGTGACATCCATTTTGATGCGCTTCATTTTCAGCATGAAATCTTGAGAAATCAAAGTATTCGAGTTACTGGCGAAAATCACGATTTTTTTTGCTTGAAGCATTAGTTGTTTGGCTTTTTGCAGTTGGTCATGATGAATGAGAGAAAGTGTATCATGAATCGTCATCTGTTCTAAAGAAGCCATTTTATTTGCGATCGTCATAATACCGTCTGTGGTGGAAAAAGGAAGATTCGCATCTACGTCTTGAAAATTCCCTTCAAGATAGGCTGTTTCAGCTAAAAAAGCATTACGAAAACTGACCCAGCCATCAAAACCCATTTTTTTTGCTACACGGATGAGTGTAGACGGGTGGACATAGCATCGCTCAGCGATCTCTTGGATGGTCATTTCGCCAAGTGCTGGAGAATCGCTTAAGAGAAACTGGATCACTTCATTTTCTGAAGGAGAAAAGGAGATTTCTTTGATTTTTTCACGTAATAACATGTAGTTACCTTCTTCTTATTTTTTTACGTAAATTATAACTTTTTTGAAAATGTTTTGTAAACGGATTTATACTATATAACTTAAAATAGACTTTTTTTGACAAGATATTTACAAAAATCCACTAGAAAACAGTAACTTTTGTAAATGTTACTGGAAAGAAACGGATTTCTATTGTTTGTTTTGTTTACAAAAAAGATAATGAAAGTGTAAAAAAGTAAAGGAGTGAGAACATGGCAAAAGGAATCAAAATCGCTACGATTGGTGGAGGCAGCAGTTACACCCCTGAGTTGATGGAAGGATTTATCAAAAGATATGAGGAATTACCGATACGAGAAATCTGGCTCGTAGATGTAGAAGAAGGGAAAGAAAAGCTTGAGATCGTTAGTCAGATGTCTCAGCGTATGTGGGATGCTTCTCCGTATGAAGTCAAAATCTATGCAACTCTGGATCGGGAAGAAGCATTGAAAGATGCGGATTTTGTTACGACTCAGTTTCGTGTCGGTCAATTAGATGCACGAATCAAAGACGAGCGGATCCCTAGTTATTATGGGATGATTGGGCAAGAAACAAATGGTGCTGGCGGGATATTCAAAGCTTTTCGTACCGTTCCAGTGGTCTTGGCAATCGTTGAAGACATGAAGCGTTTATGTCCAAATGCTTGGCTGATCAATTTCGCGAACCCAAGTGGGATGGTGACAGAAGCAGTTATCAGATATGGCAAATGGGATAAAGTGATTGGATTATGCAATGTGCCAGTAATGGCGATGATGACAGAACCAGCAATGCTTGGCAAGAAAAAAGAAGAGCTGATCTACAAGTTTGCCGGTCTAAATCATTTCCATTGGCACAAAGTAGCAGATAATAAAGGAAATGACCGCACGGCAGAATTGATTGATCGTTTATACGATGAAGACAATGGATTGCCGAAAAATATCTTTGATATCCCGTTTTTCAAAGAACAATTAAAACAAATGAATATGATCCCTTGTGGCTACCACCGCTATTACTACCGTGAAGAAGAAATGCTGGAACATGCTTTAGAAGAATATCAAACGATTGGTACAAGAGCGCAGCAAGTGAAAGAAACAGAAGCAGAGCTATTTGAATTATACAAAGATCCAGAATTAGACCATAAACCTGAACAATTGCAAAAACGAGGTGGCGCTTATTATTCAGACGCTGCCTGTGAAACGATTGCTTCAATCTATGGAAATAAAGAAACACAGATCGTGGTATCTACAAAGAATGATGGAGCTGTTCCTGACCTGCCGGCAGATTGTGTAGTAGAAGTCACTGCCTATGTTGGCGCACAAGGAGCGAGAAATGTAGCGTTTGGTTCTCTTCCTGCTGCTGAAAGAGGCTGGTTGCAAGTAATGAAGAATATGGAATTGCTGACGATCGAAGCAGCTGTGACTGGTGATTATGGGACAGCTTTACAGGCGTTTACGATCAATCCACTTATACGATCAGGAAAGACAGCAAAACGGATCATGGATGAGTTGTTTATTGCACACCAGCAGTATTTACCGCAATTCAAGGAGACAATCAGCCGATTAAAAGAAGAAGGAATCGAAGTTCAAGATGAACTGGCAAGAGAATTATCAAGTAATACACATATAATGGAGGAAGTATAATGGGATTCAGAAAAGATTTTTTATGGGGCGGTGCTACAGCAGCCAATCAATGTGAGGGTGGTTATGATGAAGGTGGACGCGGACTAGCAAACGTAGATGTTGTGCCAATCGGAAAAGACCGTTTTCCTGTTATCACCGGAAAGAAAAAAATGTTTGAATTTGATGAGGATCATTTTTATCCAGCAAAAATTGCAATCGATATGTATCATCGTTATAAAGAAGATATTGCTTTGTTTGCAGAAATGGGGTTCAAGACTTATCGAATGTCCATCGCCTGGAGTCGTATTTTTCCAATGGGGGATGAAAAAGAGCCGAATGAAGCTGGCTTGAAATTTTATGAGGATGTCTTTAAAGAATGCCAAAAGCAGGGAATCGAGCCACTTGTGACGATTACGCATTTTGATTGTCCAATGCATTTGATCAAAGAATACGGTGCGTGGCGTTCCAGAGAACTCGTTGGTTTTTATGAAAATCTGTGTCGAGTCATCTTCAATCGATATAAAGGACTTGTCAAATACTGGCTGACATTCAATGAGATCAATATGATCCTTCATGCACCATTCATGGGAGCAGGACTGTACTTTGAAGAAGGAGAAAACGAAGAACAAGTCAAATATCAAGCGGCACATCATGAGTTGGTTGCAAGTGCCATTGCAACGAAGATTGCTCATGAAGTAGATCCGGAGAACAAAGTAGGCTGTATGCTGGCAGCAGGAGCATATTATCCATACACTTGCAATCCTGAAGATGTTTGGGCTTCTAGAAAATCAGATCGAGAAAATTATTTCTTCATTGATGTTCAGTCACGAGGAGAATACCCAGCTTATGCATTGAAAGAAATGGAACGAAATGGCATTCAGATCGAAATGGAACCAGGGGATGCCGCATTGCTGAAAGAACATACTGTTGATTTTATCTCTTTTTCTTATTATTCTTCCCGAGTTTCGACTACCGACAACGAACTCTTGGAACAGACTGCAGGAAATATCTTTGCTTCTGTCAAAAATCCATATCTGCAAGCAAGTGAATGGGGGTGGCAAATTGATCCATTAGGCTTGAGAATAACGATGAATGATATTTATGATCGTTATCAAAAACCATTATTTATTGTAGAAAACGGCTTAGGTGCAGTCGATACGCCAGATGAGAATGGTTATGTGGAAGATGATTACCGAATCGATTACCTGGCAGCGCATATCCAGGCGATGAAGGATGCAGTAGAACTAGACGGAGTCGATCTATTAGGCTATACGACTTGGGGATGTATTGATTTAGTATCAGCTGGTACCGGTGAGATGAAGAAAAGGTACGGATTCATTTATGTCGATCGTGATAACCAAGGAAATGGCACATTAGCCCGTTCAAAGAAAAAATCATTCAACTGGTATAAAAAAGTAATTGATTCAAATGGAGAAAATCTTTCGAACGATTGATCAATGATTTATAAAAGTCTATTGTTTTTCAGCGGATTTTTCGAGTATAATAAAGCTATTCGAGAAACGCAGGCAGAACAATAGACTTTTTTTCGCATTGGCTGTAAAGTATGCTTACTTGATTAAGTAAAGGAGAATCTACATATGTATGATGTAATCGTTATTGGCGCAGGTCCTGCTGGGATGACTGCTGCTTTATATGCTTCACGTTCAAACTTATCCGTATTGATGATCGAACAAGGTGCCCCTGGCGGCCAAATGAACAATACGGCAGAAATCGAAAATTATCCTGGATTCGATTCGATCATGGGCCCCGATCTAGCTTATAAGATGTATGAAAGTGTCTCAAGATTTGGGACAGAAAATGCTTATGGAATCGTTCAAGATATCAAGGATCACGGCAGCCATAAAGAGGTCATCTGTGAAGATAAAAGTTACGAAGGAAAAACAGTCATTATCGCAACAGGCTGTATCCACCGTAAATTAGGCGTACCTGGCGAGGAAGAATTTGCTGGACGAGGCGTTTCTTACTGTGCAGTCTGTGATGGTGCGTTTTTCCGTAACAAACGTCTAGTAGTCATCGGGGGTGGGGACTCAGCAGTAGAAGAAGCCATCTATTTGACACAATTTGCTTCTGAAGTAGTGATCGTCCACCGTAGAGATGAATTACGTGCACAAAAGATCATCCAAGACCGTGCATTTGCAAATGAAAAAATTTCCTTTATGTGGGATACAGTCGTTGACGAAATCGTTGGAAACGAAATGGTAGTGACAGGTGTGAAAGCACGTAATGTCAAAACCGGCAATGAATTTGATTTAGCAGCAGACGGAGTATTCATCTATGTTGGACTGGATCCATTAACTGCACCTTTTAGAGAAGCAGGTTTGACGAACGAAGCTGGCTGGATTCCAACAGATAACGAAATGAAAACGAATATGCCAGGCGTTTTTGCCATCGGAGATGTTCGTGAAAAAGATTTGCGACAAATCACTACAGCTGTTGGTGACGGCGGTATTGCTGGACAACAAGTGTATAAATACTTGGAATCTTTAGAAGAAACAACTGCATAAGTTTAAAAAGAGTAGAAGAACGGGTTCAATTGTTCTTTTACTCTTTTTTTTCGCGTGAAATTTACTGAATCTGATTTATGCGAACACGTCCAACACCTTTTGATAAAAGAATCCTTTCTTGATTTAAGCGTTTTTTGGTCCTCATACTTTCATATCTAATAAGTGAATGCTATACTTATTAAGAACCATATTTCAGAAAGAGGTGTTATTTTCATGTCTTGGGAACAAGTGTATGAACAATGGGTACATGAAGAAAATTTAGAAGAAAACTTAAAAAAACAATTAAATGATCTGGGTGAAGATCCTGAAAAACTTGAAGATGCTTTTTATGCACCGTTGGAATTCGGTACTGCAGGCATGCGGGGAATCTTAGGACCTGGGATCAATCGAATGAACATCTATACGGTAAGACAAGCAACAGAAGGACTAGCACGTTTCATGGATACACAAGGTGAAGAAGCAAAACGCCGAGGTGTCGCTATTGCTTATGACTCACGCCATCAGTCACCAGAATTTGCAATGGAAGCAGCCAAAACACTGGCACATCACAATATCCCGTCTTATGTATTCGAAAGTCTGCGTCCAACACCAGAGCTTTCTTTTGCAGTTCGTCATTTGAAGACGTTTGCGGGAATCATGGTAACTGCATCTCACAACCCAGCGGCTTACAATGGATATAAAGTCTACGGAGAAGATGGCGGACAAATGCCTCCTGCAGACGCAGATGCATTGACGAAATATGTCCGTGAAGTCAGCAATCCGCTAAAAGTCGAAGTATTATCTGACGAAGAAGCTAAACATAGCGGGTTGATCACGATCATCGGAGAAGAAGTGGACGCTGCTTATCTAGAAGAAATCAAAGCAGTGACGATTGATCGTGAATTGGTAGAAACAATGGGGAAAGATTTGAAACTTGTGTACACGCCACTTCATGGAACAGGGAAAATGTTGGGCGAACGTGCGTTGAAACAAGCTGGATTCGAACAATTCGTACTAGTTCCCGAACAAGCTGTGGCAGATCCAGATTTCACTACGGTCAAATCGCCAAATCCAGAAGAACATTCAGCTTTTGAATATGCTATACGACTTGGAGAAAAAGAAGGAGCTGACTTGCTGATTGCAACAGATCCTGATGCAGACCGTTTAGGCGCAGCGGTTCGTTTGCCAGATGGTTCTTATGAAGTATTGACTGGGAACCAAATCGGAGCATTGTTTGCTCAATATATTTTGGAAGCACATCAATCAAGAGGCACTTTACCAGAAAACGCAGCGGTATTGAAATCAATCGTTTCCAGCGAATTGCCTACAGCAATTGCGGAACACTACGGTGCTACCATGTTCAATGTGTTGACAGGGTTTAAATTCATTGCTGAAAAAATCCAACAATTCGAAGAAGACCATTCACATACTTTTATGTTTGGATTCGAAGAAAGTTATGGTTATTTAGTTAAACCTTTTGTTCGCGATAAAGACGCGATCCAAGCATTGCTTTTATTAGCAGAAGTAGCAGCTTACTATAAAAAACAAGGCAAAACGTTGTATGACGGCTTGCAAACGATTTTTGAAACCTATGGCTATTTCGCAGAAAAAACGATTTCTGTGACAATGAGCGGACAAGAAGGTTCTGCGAAAATCTCTGCTTTGATGGAAAAATTCCGTAAAGAAGCACCGACAGAATTTGCCGGAGCAAAAGTTATTCAAACAGAAGACTTTAAAGAATTGACGCGAACAGACCGTGAAGGAAACGTAGAAAAACTCACAACACCGCCATCCGACGTATTGAAATATACATTGGAAGAAAATGGCTGGATTGCTATCCGCCCTTCAGGAACTGAGCCGAAAATCAAGTTTTATATTGGTGTAAAAGGAAGCTCTACAGAAGACGCAGCCGAAAAAGTAGCCTCTTATGAAGCGATTATCAAAAAGATGACAGAAGAATAAAAAACTTGAGACTGATGGAAAAAGTGGTAAACTTTAGAAGTCAGTCTTTTTTCAAGTTGGAGGTGAATGGATTGCCAGACACGCAAAAATCAAAAGTAGAGAAAGTCAGTCAATTATTCAAAATGTTGAGTGATCCCACTCGTCTTAAAATTCTGCTATATCTGAAAGACGGGGAACAAAATGTGACAGCAATCACCCAAGCAGTGGAAATGGAGCAGTCTGCTGTATCGCATCAACTACGTTTATTAAGAGAAAATCATGTCGTCAAGTCTCATCGCGAGGGAAAAGCGATTTTGTATAGTCTTGATGATTCTCATGTACTGGATATTTTGAACCAGACACTCAAACATGTGGAACATCAATAACGATAGGTGCAAATAGATAAACACTGGAGTGTGACAACGAAATTTCTTCGTTGTCACACTCCAGTGTTTTTTAAGAAAAAGACAAAAATGATTAATCGCTTTTTTCTGTTGTTTCAGTTCCATAATAACTATGATCTTCTAGGTCTAAAGCATTCAAAATAAGCGAAGCCGTTTCTTCAATAGATAAAGATGCCACATTGATCACTACACATCCTAGTTTTTCATAAAGATCATTCGCAAAATCGAGTTCAGCTCTAATTTTTTCGATATCGGAATAAGCAGTATCAGGGTTTAATCCGTAAGAGCGCATCCGTTCTTTACGGATATTATTTAAAATATCTGGGTTATTCGTTAGTCCCACGATTTTTTTAGGATCGATCTCCCAAAGCTGTTTGGGAATATGTGCTTGTGGGATCAAAGGTAAATTGGCAACTTTTAAATTTTTGTTAGCTAAAAACAAGCTCAAAGGCGTTTTGGAAGTTCGGGATACGCCTAGCAAAACGACATCTGCTTCTAAAAAACCACGAGGATCTTTCCCATCATCGTATTTTACAGCAAATTCCATTGCTTTGATCCGTTTGAAATAGTTCTCATTCAATAAATGGAGGGCACCAGGTTGCCGAATTGGCTTGATACCGGTTAAACGTTCAATTTCTGATATCGGTGGCGTCATCACATCAAAACTAAATAATTGATGTTCTTCACAAAAAGAACGTGTTATCTCGATCAGTTCTTGATTGATTAATGTATGCAGGACAAGTGCTTTTTCTTCTAATGCATCTTGCAATGCCTGCCTTAATGTTTTTTCATCTGTCACGAACGTTCTGCGGAATAGGTTGAACTCAACGGTAGGATACTGAGCCATAGTAGCTTGCGCTAGTTTTGTCGCAGTTTCTCCAGCAGAGTCGGAGATGACAAAAAAAGTAACGATTTCTGTAGAATCGGAAGACATGGATAAAACCTCACTTGCATTTTTTTTATGTTTATTATACCATACTCTAGAATGCGTACTTCGTAATCATTTTGATTTGGAGGAATAAGTCATGAAAAAACAGACATTGATCGAACAATCATTAGAAACATTGAAAAATAACGGTTTTAAATATACTAAAAAAAGAGAAGCATTGTTAACTTATTTAGTGAAGCGTAACCGCTACGTATCTGCTAAAGAAGTTTTTGACTATATGAATCAGGAATTCAAAGGGGTAAGTTATGATACGATTTATCGGAATCTCCATGATTTTGCAGAGATCGATTTACTGGAAGAAACCGATTTAAATGGAGAAATGAAGTTTCGTTTTCATTGCTGTCAGGGGGAAATCGGCCATCACCATCATTTTATCTGTACAGTGTGCGGAACAACGAAAGAAATCCATATGTGTCCGATGAATTATTTCGAAGAACAGCTAGGTGGATGCACGATCGAAGGGCATAGATTCGAGATTTTCGGAAGATGTGAAAATTGTCAATAAGGGTTTAAATAAAATAACATTTGATAATTTTAAAAAAAAGCAAGATTTCCTTGACGGTCAAAACAGCATTAGATATAATATTTACAGGACAGTCTTGTTTTTTGAGATATATTTCAATAACAATTACGGTTACTTTTTAAGCTCGGAGGGAGGGAATTAACATGTCAAAAACAGTCGTTCGCAAAAACGAATCACTTGACGATGCTCTTCGTCGCTTCAAACGTTCCGTGTCAAAAGCGGGTACTTTACAAGAATCTCGTAAACGTGAATTCTACGAAAAACCAAGTGTAAGACGCAAGAAAAAATCTGAAGCAGCTAGAAAACGCAAAAAATTCTAGTTCTGTGATGAATTGGAGTTGGTAGTGTGTCACTACTAAGTAGATTAAACGATGACATGAAAGCAGCGATGAAAGCGAAAGATAAGGAATCTTTACAAGTCATCCGAATGATCAAGTCATCTATACAAAACGAGCAGATTAAAGAAGGTCACGACTTGACAGAAGAAGAAGAACTAACGGTGTTGTCTCGCGAAATGAAACAGCGACGTGATTCTTTGCATGAGTTTGAAGAAGCAGGACGTGACGATTTAGCTGAAAAAGTAAAAAGTGAAATTGTAATAGTCGAAAAATATATGCCGGAACAACTTTCCGACGAAGAAATTCGACAACTTGTTCAAGAAGCAATCACTCAAACTGGTGCTTCATCAATGAAAGAATTTGGCAAAGTTATGGGTGCAATTATGCCTAAAGTCAAAGGAAAAGCAGATGGAAACCAAGTGAATGCGATTGTGAAAGAACTATTACAATCTTAATTTTATCATTTAAACTGCGGACAGTGATTGTCCGCAGTTTTTTGTGTTCGTAAAAAAAGAACTAAAAAACAGCTAGAAGAAAGAATCTTATTCTTTCTTCTAGCTGTTTTTTTCCTGTTTAATATCTCTTATGTTAAATTGTGTTTGATTTGGTTATTCTTCTGGTAACTCACTTGCTTCTTGTTTATATCCTGATACGCGATATACATAATAAAAGAGCAAGCTGCCAGCGTAACCAAGCAACGTTGGGACGACCCAGCCAAGTCCTAATGCAGCAAAAGGAACATAATGATGATAAAATCCTAGTAAGCTTGCTACGACAGTTTGCTGACTCACTAATGCAGGCGAATTTGCCAACATATCCAATACGGCTGGAACGGCAGAAAAGAACATCGTTACTTGATAGACAAATGGACTCTTTTGGAAGAATTTTGCTGTTAAGGAAAGCAAGATTAACGCAAGTGACAATGGATACAAAAGCATCAATACTGGTAAAGACCATTGGATGATATTATCCAATCCGGCATTCGCAACGACAAAAGAGACAAAAGTCGTTAACCGCAGCCATGTCATATAACTGACTTTAGGGAACAGTTTATGGAAATCTTGTGCAAAAGAAACAACGAGTCCCATAGCGGTAGTGAAGACACCTAATGTGACCATTACCCCTAAGAAGCTAGCACCGAAGTTACCTAAATAAAAATTAGTGATCTGAGAAAGTGCAGTTCCGCCATTTTCTGATAAAGACATCTTATTCAAACTCATCGCACCGAGAAGGACCAGACCAAAATAAATCATGACTTCTAACGCAACGCTCAGGCTACCAGCTTTTGCTGTTAATTCTGTGACTTTTTTATCTTTAAAACCAAGATCACGAACTGCATGGACAAAAGTGACACTTAAAGCAAGTAAAGCTACTGCATCAACCGTGTTGTATCCTTCTAAAACGCCATTTGTCAAAGCGTTCGTCTGATAAGAATCTGCAGCAGATTGGTTTAGATTCCCCATGGGTTGGAATAAAGAAACGACAAAAATGATAGCTAATAATGCAAGAAACAAGGAGTTTAAATACTTTCCGACATATTTGACCAAACGTGTTGGATGCACAGTAAGGAAATAAGCAAGTAAAAAGAAAAGAGCAGAGAATAAAAACATACCTAATGAATCATATTTTTCAGGCAAAAAGGGTTTAGCAGCCATTTCAAAAGCAGTTGCTGCTGTCCGCGGTGTACCAAAGAATGGTCCGATCGTTAAATGAACAAGGATCAAGAACAAGGCAGCATACCATTTTCCGACAGGTTTAGCTAAGTCATACAGACCATCACTTTTTGTCACTACTACAGCTAAGATAGCTAATAATGGGAAAAGAGCGCCTGAGATGGCAAATCCTACACCAGCGCTGATCCAGTTTGATCCAGCCATTTGACCTAAGTGGACAGGAAAGATCAGATTACCTGACCCGAAGAACATCCCGAAGATAAGTGAACTGACCATCAATAATTGCTTCCATGAATAAGTTTTTGTTTCTTCCATAAATTTTTCCTCCAATAATTATCATTTTGAGTAACAAAATAAACGTTGCAGAAACTAGAAATACCACTAATATCAGATTCCATGAAAACCACCACCTTAAAATATAAAAAAAGCCCTTTTCCACTTGGGAAAAGGGCTCTAGATTCTAGAACGGTACCACCTTTTTTCGCTTAAAAAAGCTTCTTCATTCACGGACGCTTTTCGATAAAGTTATCCGCTAGCCTGATAATGGAGGCAGCCACAATGATCTACGTTTTCGACATTGACTCGGAAATGATGTTCGTCTATTCGATTTATTGTCATTTCTCACTTACATGACTCACTGGGAATAAATCACTGAATAGCCTACTGTTTTCCTCGACGCTTTGCTGTATATTTATTTGTTGACGTTATAATACACCTGTTTTTTTTGAAATGCAAGAATATTTCAAATATTTTGTTTTCTTTTTTTGAAACAAGAAAAATACCCAGAGAATACTTGCTAAGTTAGACGGAATACTTGTCCTCTATCTTATGCATAGCTTACATGATCAGCTTTTTTTATTCAAACGAGACCTTTAGAGAATGGAAGCAGCTATTTTTTAACGTTTCTTGGTACTTATGGTTAAGCAACTCTTTTAGAACCTTTTCTTATTTGCTATATAGTTTCTTCTGAGTATGGTAAAATAGGAAAGAATGAATCGAAAAAAAGGGGATGTCTATTTTTGACGGAAGAGTCTAGTTCTTTAGAGATTAGATTGACGGCTGCTGATGATGTCAGCATGCTTTTAGGTGCACACGACAAGCATATAAAACTGATTGAAGAAACAACAGAAACAACCATCCATACACGTGGAGAAATCATTCAGATCATTGGCGAACAATCCCAGATTTCCTTGGCTGCCTCAGTCATTCGGACATTGCAGGAATTGATCAAACGAGGAATCCATGTAAGTACACCAGATGTCGTGACGGCACTGAAAATGGGGCAAAAAGGCACATTAGATTATTTTGTTGAGATGTATGAGGAAGAGATCGTCAAAGACCGTAATGGAAAACCTATACGGGTAAAAAACAGCGGCCAAAAGAAATATGTCGAATCGGTAGCCAAACATGATATCGTATTTGGCGTAGGACCAGCCGGGACAGGAAAAACTTTTCTTGCAGTAGTATTAGCAATCGCTGCCTTGAAAAAAGGTGAAGTGCAAAAAATCATTTTGACGCGGCCTGCTGTGGAAGCAGGGGAAAATCTAGGCTTTCTTCCCGGGGATCTAAAAGAAAAAGTAGATCCTTATCTGCGTCCTGTTTATGATGCTTTATACCAAATTTTTGGATTAGATCATACGAACCGATTGATGGAACGAGGCGTGATCGAAATTGCTCCTTTAGCTTACATGCGGGGGCGGACATTGGATGATGCATTCGTTATTTTGGATGAAGCACAGAACACGACAGTTGCTCAGATGAAAATGTTCCTGACACGTCTTGGTTATCAATCAAAAATGATTGTCAATGGAGATACGAGTCAGATTGATCTGCCTCGAGGGACAACAAGTGGTCTTGTTCATGCAGAACGAACATTAAAGCAAATCAAGAAAATCGATTTTGTTAATTTTGAAGCAAGTGACGTTGTTCGGCACCCTGTAGTTGCCGAAATCATCAAAGCTTATGAAAAGGCAGATCTCCATCAAGAATAAGCTTTGCTTAGGAGGATAAGCACATGTTGAATAAAACACTGCAGAAACTACAAGAAAAACTTGGAAAGGCAGCATTGCCTTTCCTGCTGTTCTTGTTTTTTATCATTATCTGCGGCGTTACATTTAGTAGTGTCAAACAAAAGGCCAATGATTTCAGAGAAGGCCAAGTAGCAGAAGAAAGTATCCGTGCGAACAAAACGATCGAGAACACGGAAGAAACCGAACAAAAAAGAAAACTGGCAGCAGAAGCAGTCACTCCAGAATACACTTACCAAAAAGATCTTGCAGATGACCAGAACAATCGGATCAAGCAACTATTTGAATTGATCGATAAGACGAATGATGCCATCAACAAATCTTATGACGAAAAGATTGATAAGGCAAAGGAAGATGAAAATATCCCAAAGCCTACTACAGAAGAGCGGATCGCCGCGCTGAAGAAAAATTTTGAAAATGTGAATGCAGAAAATGTTGTGTTTTATCAAAAACTACCGAACAATTTTTATTCGACGATATTTGAAATGACTGAAACTGAGATTCATACTGTGAGGGATGAGAGTCTGAAGCTCATTGACGAACAGATGAGCAAACAAGTTCGTGAAAGTGAATTGGAAGCTTTTAAACAAGAAGCAGAAGAGCAAATCCAATATTTGAATGTCACACCAGCACAACAACAAATGATTCGCTACTTAGTGGATCAAGGTATCGTAGTGAATGACGTATTGAATGAGAAAAAGACAGAAGAATTGAAACAATCCGCACGAGAAGCTGTACAACCAGTGATGATCTTCCAAGGAGAAATCATTGTTCGTGAAGGTAATCAAATTGATGCTTCAGCTATGAAAAAATTGGAATTACTAGGACTGACTAATCAAACAACTTCGATTTTTCCGCTAATTGCCATGGTTTTAGCTGTTTTGCTTCAAATCGGCGTACTGATTTATAATTCACTTCAATTCCAAAATACAGGAGAAAGAACAAAATACGTTCTTTTCTATGTGACAGCTATGTCAGTCAGCATAGTGCTGATGAAATTTTTCCAATTATTCCAAACGGAACAAGCTACTTATATCCCGCTGTTTTATCCCGCTGCTTTTGCACCACTTGTTTTAAGCTTTTTCTTGAATCGAAGAGCAGGGATCATGGCTGGTATTTTCCAAGCAGTATCCGCACTTTTCATTTTTTATGATTCGATTGGCACGAACTTTCTAACGATTATCTTGATGTCTTATGTTTTCTCTGGGCTCATGGCAACGATTGTCAGACGTAAACGGATCTCAGAACAAGGATTATCTGCTGCCATGTGGGTCATTATTTTTCCTGTGATGATGGATGTCATTTTGATCGTCTATCAAGGAATGAGCTTTGGTGATGCAACGACTTGGTTAATGCTTGTCTGCGGGTTCACTGGTGCACTCTTCTCATTCTTGCTGACGATCGGTCTACACCCATATATTGAATTGATGGTCAATGATGACAGTGTAATTGTATTAAATGAACTCAGCAATCCAAATCATCCTTTATTGAAACAGTTGCTGGAAGAAGCGCCAGGTACGTATCATCATAGTATGATGGTAGCTAATCTAAGTGCTAACGCTGTAGCAGAAATCGGCGGACGTTCTTTGCTAACTCGAGTAGCTTGCTATTATCATGATATCGGCAAGATCAAACATGCTAGCTTTTTCGTTGAGAACTTGCCTTCAGGAGCGGAAAACCCGCACAATTTCTTATTGCCAGAAGACAGTAAACATATTATCTTTGGACATGTGACAGATGGAGCCAAAATATTGGAAGATTATAATATGCCGCAAATGGTGATCGATATTTGCAAACAGCATCATGGAACCACGCTAATGCGTTATTTCTACATCAAAGCGAAAGAACGCAATCCGGAAGTAACAGAAGAGCAATTCCGTTATCCTGGACCAAAACCGCAAAGTCGTGAAGCAGGGATCGTCAATATTGCTGACAGTTGTGAGGCTGCAGTACGGGCAATGGATCATCCAACGAGCGAAAAAATCGAAAGTTTTGTCCATAATCTTATCGAAGAGCGTATTTCCGATGGTCAATTAGACGATAGTGGATTGACCTTGAAAGAAATCCGAAAAGTGGAAAAATCATTGATCAGCGGTTTAAGTAGCACCTTCCATTCTCGGATCAAATATCCTAAAATGAAAACAGAAGTTGAGAAGATAAAGGAAGAACAAGAAGAATAGAAAGAAGCGATGTATAATGGATATTACCTTTATGGATGAAACAAACCAAGTCTCAGAAGAGAAAATGAAAGAAATCGATGACTTGCTGCAATTTGCAGCATCTTATTTAAAGCTGCCAGAGGAAACAGAAATGTCTGTTACTTTCATGGACAATGCGGCAATCCAAGTAATCAATCGTGATTACCGTGGAAAAGATGCACCGACAGACGTCATCAGTTTTGCTCTGGAAGAAGAAGGCGAAGACGAAATCCCAGTGATTTTTGAAGATGGAGAGAATCCATTGCCTCGTGTACTAGGAGACATCATGATCTCTATTGAACGTGCTGCTGAACAAGCAGAAGCTTACGGCCATTCATATGATCGGGAACTTGGCTTTTTAGCGGTACATGGATTCTTGCATATCAACGGGTATGACCATATGACACCAGAAGATGAGAAAGAAATGTTTGGTTTACAGAAAGAGATCTTGGATGCCTATGGACTCAAAAGATAAAAACGTAGAGAAAAACAAACATTTCCTGATGTCCGTGGAATTTGCTGTCCAAGGAGTCAAAACCGTTTTTGAGGAAGAACGCAATATGAGGAAACATGTTGCGTTCGGTATCCTTGCTTTATTTATGGGCGTGATTTTCCAGATTGATCGGATAGAGTGGTTATGGCTGCTTTTAGCTGTTTTTCTCGTTTGGATAGTAGAGATCATCAATACTGTTTTTGAAAATGTAGTGGACATGTTTACGGATTTTCATTTTCATCCGATTGGGAAAAAAATCAAAGATATGGCAGCTGGAGCAGTTTTAGTGACCGCTTGTTTTGCTGTCATCATTGGGTTGATTTTATTTGTCCCTAAAATATATCATTTGTTGTTTAATTAAAAAGGAGAACGTATATGCCAGAACATAAATCAGGGTTTGTCGCAATCGTCGGCCGCCCGAATGTAGGAAAATCCACATTATTGAACCGAATCGTGGGTCAAAAAATTGCCATTATGAGTGACAAGGCACAGACAACTAGAAATAAAATCCAAGGAGTATATACTACACCAGAAGCTCAGCTGATTTTTATCGATACACCAGGAATCCATAAACCAAAGCATCGTCTAGGAGATTTTATGGTAGAAGCAGCTTACAGTGCGTTGAAAGAAGTGGATGCAGTCTTATTTATGATCAGTGCTGATCAAAAACGCGGCCGGGGAGACGATTTTATTATTGAACGTCTAAAAAACGTGCATTCTCCAGTTTATCTGATTATCAATAAAATCGATAAGATCCATCCAGACGAGTTGCTGGGAATCATCGAAGATTATTCGACGCAGATGCCTTTTGCACAAGTGATTCCGATCTCTGCTACAGAAGGAAACAATGTCGAACGCTTAATGGATGTATTAGTCAGTGAAATGCCAGAGGGCCCACAATATTTTCCAGATGATCAAGTGACTGATCATCCTGAATACTTCATCGTTTCTGAATTGATCCGTGAGAAAGTCTTGTTTTTAACACGAGACGAAGTGCCTCATTCTGTCGCAGTCGTTGTTGATTCGATGAAGCGAAACGAGAATGATAAAATCCATATCCAGGCCACGATCATCGTTGAAAGAGATAGCCAAAAAGGAATCATTATCGGCAAAGGTGGAAAAATGCTGAAGCAAGTAGGAACGAAAGCAAGAAAGGATATCGAAAATCTTTTAGGAGACAAAGTATTTCTAGAACTTTGGGTCAAAGTCCAAAAAGACTGGCGAGACAAAAAAGTCTATCTGCAAGACTTCGGCTACCGAAAAGACGAGTACTGATATTCTGGACTTCTTATAGGTTAGGTATAGAAATAAACTGGATAAAAATCCGTACGTTGAGAAAAACAGCGAAAGATCGTAACATAAATAATCTGGATCGGCAGAATCTGCTTTTCCAGATTTATTTTTTAGGAGGGAGAATATGAGCCAGCTTGCAGAATCGAAAGGCTTGATTTTATCTAGCCGTAATTACAAAGAAAAAGATAAATTAGTCAAAATCTTTACGGAATCTTCTGGCAAAATGATGTTTTATATCAAAGGAATCCATCGGCAAAATCAGCCATTAGCTCCGGCTTTGCTCCCCTTTACCGAAGCAGTCTATATCGGTAATTTTCTAAGTGAAGGTTTGTCGTTTTTAAGCAGTGTCAAAGACGTCCATGCGTTTCGGAACATCCAAGAAGATATCTTTTTGAGCGGTTATGGTACGTATTTGCTAAATCTAGTAGATGCAGCAATCGAAGATCATCAATATGACCCGCACTTATTCCAATTTACGCAACAAGCTCTGCAGCGGATGGACCAAGGAGATGATGCAGAAATCATCACGAATATCTTTGAAGTTCAAATACTGCAACGCTTCGGAATCGCGCCAATTTGGACGCACTGTGTCGTATGCGGGGAAACAAAAGGAAAATTTGACTATTCTTCCAAATATGGCGGCGTGATATGCGAGAAACACTGGCCAATGGACGAACACCGTTATCATGCATATCCTCGCGCTGTTTATTTCGTTCGAATGTTTTCGGCTATTTCTTATGATAAGATCAGTGGAATCCACTTGAAAGAAGAAACGAAGCAGGCAATCCGTGACCTCATTGACCAGTTGTATGATGAATATGTCGGTATTCATCTAAAAAGCAAAAAGTTCATTGATCAAATGAAGTCTTGGGCACACGTATTAAAGATGCCAGAGAAAAATATGCCTGAAAAAGAGATACCTGAAAAAGAAGAATAAATGAAAGATACAACAAAAAAATCAAAACTATTTGACAAATACAGGGACTTCCGTCTATTATTAACCGTAGATTAAATAGATCGTTCACTGAGAGGATCTATTATATAAACAAGAAAACTGCAAAATGAATACGTACATTGACCAAGATCAGTAAAAAACACGTGGTTTAGCGAGTTCGGGAGAGTGGAAGCCGGACCCAAACGATTTTTGAAGAGGCACTTGCGAGTACGATAAATGAAGCTGCCGAATCTTTATTCGGAAGTAGGGTGGAACCGCGAAATTATTCGTCCCTATGTCTGTAATCAGACATAGGGACTTTTTGTCGTTTTCTTTCCTGTATTCTTATTGACAGCAACGCTTAAAAATTGAAAGGGGCAAAACAGATGAGTAAAAAATTGACCGTCCAAGATATGATTTTAACATTACAAAAATTTTGGTCATCAAACGGCTGCATGCTGATGCAAGCTTATGATACAGAAAAAGGAGCAGGTACGATGAGCCCATATACATTCTTACGGGCAATCGGACCGGAACCATGGAATGCTGCTTATGTAGAGCCATCCCGCCGACCAGCTGACGGGCGTTATGGAGAAAACCCAAACCGTTTGTATCAGCATCATCAATTTCAAGTCGTAATGAAACCTTCACCTGAAAATATCCAAGAGCTTTATTTAGAAAGCTTGCGTCTTTTAGGAATTGATCCATTAGAACACGATATTCGTTTTGTTGAAGACAACTGGGAGAACCCATCGATGGGTTGTGCCGGTGTGGGTTGGGAAGTATGGCTTGATGGGATGGAGATTACACAATTCACGTACTTCCAGCAAGTCGGAGGACTACCTTGTAAACCAGTTACTTCTGAGATTACTTATGGACTAGAACGTCTTGCTTCATATATTCAAGAAGTTGAAAGTGTCTATGACTTGGAATGGGCTGATGGCGTGAAATATGGCGAGATCTTCAAACAACCAGAATATGAACATTCCAAATATTCTTTTGAAGTAAGCGACCAAGACTTGCTACTAAGCAATTTTGATCGTTTTGAAAAAGAAGCTAAACGCTGTATCGATGAAAATCTTGTTCATCCAGCGTATGATTATATTTTGAAATGCAGCCATACATTCAACTTATTAGATGCCCGCGGTGCAGTATCTGTAACAGAACGAGCAGGTTATCTTTCCCGTATCCGCAACATGGCTCGTTCTGTAGCCAAAATCTTTGTGGCAGAACGCGAAAAATTAGGATTCCCTTTATTGAATAAAAACACAGCAAATCCAGAAAACGTGAAGGAGGCTGAATAAGATGGCAAAAGACTTATTACTTGAAATCGGGCTGGAAGAAATGCCTGCTCATGTTGTCACACCAAGCATGAAACAATTAGAAGAAAAAACAGCAAAATTTTTAGATGAAAACCAATTGACTTATGATACGATTGAAACATTTTCTACACCGCGCCGTTTAGCAATCAAAGTAACAAACATTCCAGAACGTCAAGCAGACAGTGAAGAAGAAGTCAAAGGACCAGCCAAAAAAATTGCTTTGGACGCAGATGGAAACTGGACGAAAGCAGCGGAAGGATTTGTCCGCGGACAAGGTCTGACGACAGATGCTATCACTTTTAGAGAATTAAAAGGCGTGGAATATGTCTATGTAACGAAATACACTCACGGCAAAGAAGCAAAAGAAGTATTGACAGGTTTAGCAGATGTCATTAAAAGCCTCACTTTCCCAGTAACGATGCATTGGGCAGAATACGATTTTGAATATATCCGCCCTATTCACTGGATCGTGGCATTGTTAGATGACGAAGTAATCCCGTTTGAGATCTTGGATATCAAAACAGACAGAGCTTCAAGAGGTCATCGTTTCTTAGGCGAAGATGTGACATTTGCGCATGCGAAAGAATACGAAGAAAAATTAAATGAACAATTTGTTATTGCTTCACCACAAAAAAGAAAAGAAATGATCATCACACAAGCAAACGAATTAGCAGAAAAAAATCACTGGATCATTGATCTAGACGAAGATTTACTAGAAGAAGTCAACAATCTAGTCGAATATCCAACTGTCTTTTCTGGCGACTTCGAAGAAAAATATCTATCTGTTCCTGAAGAAGTACTAGTCACTTCTATGAAAGAACATCAACGTTATTTCGAAGTACGGAACGATCAAGGTATGTTGCTTCCTCATTTTATTTCTGCTCGTAATGGCGATCGGGTAAAATTGGAAAATGTGGTACGAGGCAATCAAAAAGTATTGACTGCTCGTTTAGAAGATGCGGAATTCTTTTATAATGAAGACAAGAAAGCTTCAATCGACCAATACGTTGAAAAATTAAAAACTGTTACTTTCCATGAAAAAATCGGTAGCATCTACGAGAAAATGCAACGGGTACAAGTTATCGCCCGCATTATAGGCGAACAAGTAGGACTATCTGAGGAAGAATTGATGGATCTGCAACGCGCTGCTGAAATCTATAAATTTGATCTAGTAACCAACATGGTAGGAGAATTCCCTGAACTACAAGGGATCATGGGAGAAAAATATGCTCTGCTTAAAGGCGAGAAACCAGCCGTAGCAACAGCAATCCGTGAACATTACATGCCTATATCCAGTGAAGGAGATCTACCTGAGACTACAGTAGGTTCTATTTTAGCGATTGCTGATAAATTAGATAGTATCTTTTCTTTCTTTGCAGTTGGGATGATCCCAAGTGGCTCAAACGATCCATATGCTTTGCGCCGTCAAGCATATGGTGTCGTTCGAATCATCGAATCGAAAAAATGGGCCTTTCCTTTGTCTGTTCTGCAAGAAACGATTAGTGAAGTTATCAGTAAAGATGCGGATCGTTTTGGCATTGGCTTGTCAGCGGGACAACAACAGGTGATCGACTTTATCAAAGGCCGTCTGCGCCAATTATTGACAACGAAGAATATTCGTCATGATGTCATCGAAGCTGTTTTGAATGCAGAACAAAAAGATCTGACAAAAGTATTTGCAGCAGCACAATTGTTCAAGCAGCATCTTGCAGATGAAGACTTCAAACCATCGATGGAAGCTTTGACACGTGTCGTGAACTTAGCGAAAAAAGCGGAGCTTGAAAAACAATCAGAAGTAGACCCTGAACTGTTCGAAAACGAAGCGGAGAAAGAACTGCACAAAGCAGTAGAGGCAATGAAAACAAGCTTTGCTGACCAAACGATCAACGAAAATTATGATCAGCTTGTAAGCCTTCGCCCACTGATCGAAAATTATTTTGATCAGACGATGGTCATGGCAGAAGAACCAGCAGTACGTGAGAACCGATTAACGCAATTAAATCAAATTGCTGCCATGGCTTTGTCACTAGCAAGTTTGGATCAAATCATCACAAAATAATTTCTAATATGTAAATAAACCAGAGAACAGGCACAAAATAGGCTGTTTCTCTGGTTTTTATACAATGTTAAATAGTTGTAATAAATTTAACACTAAAAAAATTGTTATTTTATTTTTTTATAACTTTTTTAAAACGATTATAAAAAATGAGTTTTTAAAAAATGAAAACGATTAACCATTATATTGTTAATGTTTTATTTACTTTTAAATCGTAAATTACCCTAGTCAAGAAAACAGTTTGTGGTATGATTATATAGGGAAAACTTGTTTACAAATATTTCTGTGAATATATTAGTTTAATTATTTTTTTTAATAAAAAGCTGTCATTTTTATGTAAGTGAATTATATCTTAATTTATCTATCATCAATACTTAGGAGTGAATCTATGGAAAAGCCATTCGTCAAGTCATTGACTGCTGTGGCGGTAGGTGCAGGTGCTATTGCGATCTGTTTGTTTGGATACCATATCAATAATCAGCGACAACATCAGCAACGGATCAATTATGCAGAATCTGCCATTACCAATCAAAAAGACACCTTGACTTCTTTATCAAAAGAAGTAGACAAGCTGTATAGTACAAAAGAAAAAATTTTTCTAAACCCTGAAATAACAGAAGAAACAATCACAAGTTTGTCAAATAAGCTATCCTCTGTCAAACTTTCAGCAGATGATTACGACATCAAAGAATCAGAATTGCCTAAAGAAGCTGTTGCAATCCAAGATGAGAAGAAAGCAATCGTGACACAGTTAGATAGTGCAGAATCAAAACTGAAGATCCAGACAGCTGTCAACGATTTATTTACTAAAAATGTATCAAACTGGCAGCAAGCTGTAGACGATGTCATCATCAAAGAAAAGGTGACAAGTGCAGATGTCGCTCGTGTACGTGAAAATATGAGCTTTTTTAAAGATAGCCCTTGGAAAACGGTTGTTATGCAATATCTAGGATTCGCTGATACTCAGATCGCGCAAGTCACGCAACTAGATCAGTTATTCGATACGATGTTAAAGGATGGTCAAGTGACTGCCACCGCTACTTACGATCAATATTTGACGGTGCTCAGTCAAATAGAGCAGATCCGGAATGAAAAAATAAGCGCAGCATACGCAACAAAAGTACAAACTGTTGCTCAGCAAATGGGCTATAGCAATATAAGCTATTGACAGTTAAAACGTTGATTCAAGCAAGGTTAGCAAACGGAGGAAACTATGGCAAGACGAAGAAGAAAATCAAGAGGGAAAAAAATATTTCTGATTATTTTAGCAGTTCTTATCGTATTAGTATTAGCAATTGTAGGAGTAGGAGCAAAATTATATCTGGATCTCTCACATTCTATTGAGAAAACTTACGAATCAGTGGAACGAACCCAAGGAGAACGAACGAAACCAGTTGATCTGGACAAACAAGAATCTTTCTCTGTTCTATTGATGGGGATTGATACTGGAGATTTGGGTCGGGTCGATCAAGGAAGATCAGATACGATGATGGTTGCCACAGTCAGTCCTGAAGACAAACAGACAACGATCGTCAGCATTCCTCGTGATACGTATGTCGACATCGTAGGTCGTGACACAAAAGACAAGATCAACCACGCTTACGCATTCGGCGGAGCTGCCATGGCGATGGATACCGTACAAAAATATGTAGACATCCCAATCGATCACTATGTTTCTATCAATATGAAAGGGCTAAAAGAACTTGTTGATGCAGTTGGTGGTATCGAAGTCAATAATAACCTCACTTTCTCACAAGATGGCTATGACTTTCCAATCGGTAAAATCACTTTGAACGGGGATCAGGCATTATCTTATTCTCGTATGCGTTATGAAGATCCAAACGGTGACTATGGTAGACAAGAGCGTCAAAGAAAGATCGTAGAAGGCGTAGCAAAAAAAGTATTGAGTCTAAACGGTGTCAGCAACTATCAATCCGTTTTGAATGCTCTAGAGTCGAATATGAAAACAGACATGAGCTTTGATGAAATGAAAAAAATCGCTTTAGATTATCGGGACGCATTTGGTACGATCAAGCAAGATCAGCTACAAGGAGAAGGCTTCATGCAAGATAACATCTCCTATCAAAAAGTTAGTGATCAAGAACTTGATCGTGTGAAAAAAGAATTAAAAGAGCAAATGAATTTAGAGAATAAATAGGAAAGTGGAGAAAAAATGGAAGAGACGATTAGCTTGGAAGAAATTTTTGAAACATTACGCAAACACTTGATAACAATCATCATCTCGATGTTTGCTGGCTTGGCTATCTCAGGAATTGTAACGTTTTTCATCTTGACACCAAAATACAGTTCACAAGCACAGTTGATTGTGCCCCTGCCACAATCAGACACTGAAAATGTCAATGATGTCAATACGAACCTGCAAATGATCAATACGTATAAAGATATGATCGTCAGTGATCTAGTGATAAATGAAGTCAAAGATCGTTTAGAAACAGAAGATAATGTGAAAATGACTGCTGGACAAATCAAAGATGCCATCTCAGTCAATCAGTCAGAAAATTCACAAATGTTCTCGATTCAAGCAATAAGCACGAGTGCACTGACTGCTCAACAAATCGCTAACACAACTTCACAAGTTTTCCAAGAGAACGCAAAAGACGTGATGAATGTCGATAAAATCTCGATTATTTCAGGTGCAGTTGCCAATACGACACCTGTTTCGCCAAATAATAAATTGAATCTAGTGATAGGATTAGGTTTAGGAATGATGATAGGTGTAGGTCTGGCATTCTTATTTGAATTACTCGATCGGACAGTGAAAGATGAAAAATATGTGACGGATACGTTAGGATTCCCAATCCTAGGAACAGTTCCAGAAATGTCAGCGAAAGAATTGAACGCTGGTATCCGTAAAAAAGGACCAGCTCCTACACGACCAAAAGCTACAAACGATAAAACAGCTCCATCACGCAGAAGCCGCTCAAGAGTCTAGGAGGAAGAAAAATGGCACGAACACAGAAACAAAAAGCAACAAAAACTCATGCAGTCAGTTTGATTACATTAACAAATCCATCTTCACCAATCTCTGAACAATATCGTACGATCCGGACGAATATCCAGTTTGCCTCTGCAGCTGGTCAACAAATCAAGACAATTGTCGTGACTTCATCGGGTCCTGGAGAAGGGAAATCCACTACTGCAGCAAACATTGCAGTCGTTTTTGCTAAATCCGGTCAACGAGTTCTACTAGTCGATGCAGATTTACGTAAACCCGTCGTCTATAAGACATTCCAGCTGAACAATGCCAGTGGTTTAAGTACAGCGCTTAGTTCATCAGAAAGTGTATCAGATGTGATCCAACGGACGCCAGTCGAGAACTTGTCGATTTTGCCTAGCGGACCTAAGCCACCCAATCCATCAGAATTGTTAAGTTCGCCAAGAATGGATCAGATCCTAGCAGAAGTAAGACAGCTATTTGACGTGGTGATCTTCGATATGCCACCAGTAGTAGCAGTAACAGATGCACAGATCATGTCTTCAAAAACGGATGGGACTTTATTGGTCGTACGGGAAAATACGTCACGTAAAGAATCATTAAATAAAGCAAAAGGGTTGTTGGATATGGTACAAGCACGAGTCATAGGTGTCGTATACAACGGAGCAGAACATAGCAAAGATGCTGGTTATTACTACGGAAATTAAGAAATAAGAAGAGAGGAGACAAGAGAAATGATCGATCTACATTGTCATATCCTACCAGGAATCGATGACGGGGCAGAAAACCTAGAGGCAAGTATCGCAATGGCTGAAAAAGCAATTCAGCAAGGCATCACGCATATTTTATGCACGCCACACCACAATAATGGAAAATACAGCAATGAAAAATCACAAGTCATTTCTCTAGTCGCTTCGTTACAAGCAGAATTAGAGAAAAGACAATTGCCTTTGACGTTATTGGAAGGACAAGAAGTACGTATTACCGGAACGCTCATCGAAGACATCCATCTAGATAAAATTTTATTTACAGATTTAGATGATACTTATCTTCTGATCGAATTTCCGACACTGGAAGTGCCATTATATGCAGAACGGCTTTTTTTTGAGTTGTTAGAACTAGGAAAGACCCCAGTAATCGTCCATCCAGAACGCAACGCGCATTTTCGTAAAGACCCAAATCATTTGCTTCCGTTCCTAGATATGGGATGTTTGGCCCAACTTACTGCGCCGAGTTATGTTGGTGTATTTGGCAAAGATATCCAGAAAACAGCCAAAACGATGGTCAATCATAATCTCGTGCAGATGGCTGCTTCTGATGCCCATGGGGTCTCTAAGCGTACCTTTTACTTAAAAGAGTGCTATGAGCAGATTGCTAAGGACTTTGGTAAGGAAAAAGTAGTACAGATGAAACAAGTCGCAAAGGATCTGATCAACGGGGATGAAATCAGTTATCCAGTCTATGAAGAGGTAAAAAAGAAGAAGTTTGGTTTATTTTAGTTCTTTATTCGTAGATAAAAAGGAAATGAGGAGAGAGGGAAAGTATGGAAAGTGAAGATTTATTATCTCGTATTAGTGAAGTACATCCCAATCAAGTTTGGTTGGATAAAGAAAAAGTTGAAAAACGATACATCTATTTATTTTTTAAAAGAATGATTGATATTGTTGGAAGCATTATTGGTTTGATTTTAGCTTCTCCTTTGATGTTCTATGTAGCTTATCGAATCAGAAAAGAAGAGCCAGGAAGTCCGATATTTTTTTGCCATACACGTGTTGGTAAAAATGGAAAAACATTCAAAATGTATAAATTCCGTTCTATGTGTATAGATGCTGAAGAAAAATTGGAAGAATTACTTGATCAAAATGAAATAGAAGGTGCAATGTTCAAGATGAAAGAAGATCCCCGTGTCACTAAAATAGGTAAAATTATCCGTGCCAAAAGCATTGATGAATTGCCACAGATATGGAATGTTTTAAAAGGCGATATGAGTCTAATTGGTCCACGGCCACCCTTGGAGAGGGAAGTAGCTGAGTACACGAAATATGATCTTCAACGCTTGTATGTAAAACCTGGTTGTTCAGGTTTGTGGCAAGTTAGTGATAGAAATAATGTTAGTTTCCATAAAATGGTTGAGTTGGATTTAGAGTATATTAGTCATCGAAGTTTAATGTACGACTTGAGGTTGATTTTAAAAACGTTTTATGTCATACTCAAACCGAATGGAGCATATTAGTTAGGAATAGAATGCTAGATTGTTGATAAAAAGATTACACATGTTCATATTATCGTTTCAAAAGTAATAACTGTAATTATAGAGGTTTTGAACCACTTGTAGAAAATCTAAAAAAGAAAGGTGAATGAAGCAACTCAGTATCATTATTTTTATATAAAAAAATATTCGGAATTTTGGGATGATATCACTCTTAAATATAATGCTCTAAATACTTTGATATTGGTATACCCGATATAGGAACTGACGAGCTATTTAGTATGATACAAAAGTATATTTATAGCCATTAATAAATTTACCAAAAAATAATGACAGCACACCAATTTTTATAATTTAGCTTGTTGAATCGGTATGTTCATGAGACGGTTCAAAAAAAAGAATCGAAAAAATAAACGGTAAACTTTTAGTGAATCCTAACGGATATGAGTGGTTACGAGCAAAAGGGAGTTATTCGGTCTCAAAATATTGTAAGTATTTTGAAACATTAATGGAATGATATCAACTGATAATAACATAATAAGAGATAAAATTGAGGAATATCTGTCAATTATAACAAAGAGAATGCTGCAGAGTGTTTACTTAAAATGTGGGAGTAAGGTATTTGTGAATTTAGAGGAGGCTGTTTTTTATCTATAAGCATTTATTATCCATTGTGCAGAAATGAAGAAAATAATCTTTGGAAAAGTACATTGTTATAAAGTATGTACCACTATCTTAAATATTATGAAACTAAGACAAGTTTTTTTGAAACTATCTATAGATATATTTACTGGAATTTTTGGAGGTATAGAAACAGTTATTATTTTATCTTTGTAGCACCAATGATTTATATCAGCTCAACAGAGTGAATTATATTTACGCAAGAATGCGTAGGATGGAATGTATAGATAATTAAATATGTATGTATATGGTGACAGAAGACAAAAAAACAGAACTAATGAATCAGAATAAAAATATAGAGTGAACTAGTTTCTAAGAGGGATTTTAAACTAGATTTCATTGGTAATAAAATTTGGACAGATGGAAAAACAGCACATAAGGAGGCAGATTTTGTTGTCATTTCTGCTCCTACAAACTATGGTAGTGAATGTGTTATTGAATTAGTGATGTCTGTTACTTCAGAGGCATTGGGGATAATTAAATCCACTATATCTGTAGGGTATACAAAAAGCGGAAGAAAAAATATTATTAATAGATTTTATTTAGTTTAAAATTTTTACGTGAAAGTAAATTATTGATGATAATCTTTATCCAATTAGAATTATTATTGTAGGGTGTGATGATGAAAGCCGTGAAATTGTTCAAGTATTTACCAATGTCTACCTCGCAGAAAATTAGTTTAGGTTTTGAAGATTGAGAATGTGCAATGTAAAAATTCAGAAACTTGCTGCAAATAGACAGTTTGGGGTAGTAATAGCCCAATAAATTGTTCGATAAACTTATCTTTGGGGTGAGGATAGCTCAATCATTGAACATCAAACCCACCTTTGGAGTGAGATTAGAGGTCAATATGTACCTACATAATACTTTTCTTAAAACGATGGGGTTGAGAATGTAAGTACATTTCAATACGGAATTCTAATATAACCCCAAACGAGGTCAATAAAAAATGAACTAAAGTTGTATTTCCACCCTAAACGGGGGGATGAAAATGTTAAAAACTGAATTTTCCGGCGTAGGAGCTGGCTCTTTTACGTATGAATGAACACAGACTTGGGACTGTTTCAGATAGATAGTGTGGAGAATTGACTCCACGGCCTTTTTAGCCGTCTGCAAGTGATGATACTTGTAAACATAGAGGGACGTTTAGAAAAAGATGATTGGTACAGAAGAAAAGAAAGGTACTCAGAAAGAAGTAACAATTGATAGAAAAGCAAATCTTAAGTCACACAGACTGTATTGGATTGGCCGTAGAGCACAGGATATTTTCTTCTCCGCGCTTGCTTTGATCGCATTGAGTCCAGTGATGTTGGTTACGGCACTCGCTGTTGTAGTTGACGATCCTGGCGGCAGTCCGATTTTCGCCCAAGAAAGAGTTGGTAGGAATGGAAAGCTGGTCAAGTTCTACAAGTTCCGTTCTATGTGTGTGGATGCCGAAGCAAAGCTGGAGCACTACTGGTACAGAATTAGATGGATGGTCCGTTCTTTAAGATTAAGGAAGATTCGAGAATCACAAGAGTTGGTAAGTTCATCCGAAAGACAAGTATCGATGAGTTGCACAGCTCTGGAACATTCTCAAGGGCGATATGAGTATTGTTGGCCCAAGACCTGCGTTGCCGAGAGAGGTTGAGCAGTACGGTGATTATGAAAGATAGAGGCTTTTCGTACAGCCTGGTCTTAGTTGTTATTGGCAAATTGCACCACATCGTAATGAACTGTCCTTTGAAGAATGGATGGAACTTGATGTGAAGTATATAAATGAAAGAAGTTTTATTACTGACTGGAAGATTATCTTCTTGACCTTCCAGGCTGCGTTATTTGGACATGGTGAGTAACCATAGAAAGATTAAGAGGTGGAAATTATGAACATTATTTTATTGTCAGGTGGAAGTGGTAAGCGTTTGTGGCCGCTGTCCAATGACATTCGTAGTAAGCAGTTTATTAAACTGTTTAAGGATGAAAATGGCGAAGATGAATCTATGGTTCAGAGAGTTTATCGTCAGATTACAACTGTTGATCCCGATGTAAAGGTAACGATTGCAACAAGCAAGTCACAAGTTAATGCTATCAAAAATCAGTTGGGAGAGAGTGTTTCTGTCTGTGCGGAGCCGTGTAGGAGAGATACATTTCCTGCAATTGCATTAGCTGCAGCATACCTTCACGATGAACTCGGAGTTGGCGAAGAAGAAAGTGTTGCGGTTTGTCCTGTAGATCCATATGTGGATAATTCGTATTATGAGGCTGTTGGTACACTAGAAAATTTGGTTGAGCAGAATACTTCTAATTTAACTTTGATGGGAATTGAACCAACTGTGCCTAGCAAGAAATACGGCTATATTATTCCAGAATCTAAAGCTGTTGTTAGTAAGGTAAAGGAATTTAAAGAAAAGCCGGATAAGGAAACTGCAAAGAAATATATCGCACAAGGTGCTTTGTGGAATGCAGGCGTCTTTGCGTTTAAACTTGGATATCTTTTAGAAAAAGCCCATGCAATGATCGATTTTACTGATTATAGAGACTTGTTTTCTAAATACGATACACTCCCAGAGATTAGCTTTGATTACGCAGTTGTTGAAAAAGAGGATAGCATTCAGGTAATGCGCTACTCGGGAGAGTGGAAGGATGTCGGAACTTGGAACATGATGGCTGAAGTTATGACAGATACTGCAAAAGGTAATGTGCTAATTGATGAAACCTGCCAGAATGTAAATGTTGTTAATGAACTTGATATTCCTGTACTCTGCATGGGATGCAAAGATATTATTGTTGCAGTAAGCGGGGATGGTGTTTTGGTTTCCGATAAGGAACGCAGTGGTGCTATGAAAGAATATGTTGAAAAAATAAAGATGGATGTCAGATATGCTGAGAAATCTTGGGGTACATACACTGTTATTGATGTTGAACCAGGTTCTATGACAGTAAAAGTTGTTCTTCAGGCAGGCTGCTCTATGAAATATCATAGTCATGAAATGAGAGATGAGGTTTGGAACATAGTATCTGGTTCTGGTAAGACCGTCGTCGATGGTGTGGAACAGATTGTAAGACCCGGTGATGTTGTGACAATTGCTGCAGGTTGTAAACACACATTGATTGCAGAGACGGATATGAGCGTAATCGAAGTCCAAATTGGTAATGAGATTTCTTCTAAAGACAAGAAGATATATCAGCTAAATTGCTGATAAGCGAGGTGAAGAATGGAAGCAATGCTTTTGCAGCCATGTGGAAAGGATTATTTGTGGGGCGGTACAAACTTAAAGCATCTTTATAATAAATCCATCGATATGACCCCGCTGGCTAAGACATGGGAGTGTTCTGTTCATTCGGATGGCCCAAGTAAAGTGAAGAATGGATGTAATGCAGGTGAAACTTTAAGAGATGTTTTATGTGCGCATCCGGAATTTTTGGGAGAAAAGTACCGGAATTATGGAGAATTACCTATTCTTGCAAAGTTTATTGATGCCAAGCAAGATTTATCAATTCAGGTTCACCCTGATGATGAATATGCTCGAATACACGAAAATCAAAATGGAAAAACCGAAATGTGGTATGTTTTGCATGCTGAAGAAGGCGCGAGTTTGGTATGTGGATTTGCCTACGATGTAAATCCACAGATACTGAGAGAAGCGATTGAGACAGACACGCTTACGAAACATTTGCAAAAAGTCTCTGTGCATGCGGGGGGATGTGTTTTTAATATCAGCCGGGACAATACATGCAATAGGTTCAGGAGCAATAATAGCTGAAACTCAAGAAAATTCTAATGTAACATATCGAGTATACGACTACGGTCGAAGAGACAAAAATGGAAATTTAAGAGAATTACATTTTAATAAAGCTATTGATGTGTTAAATCTAAAAGCCGGAGCTAATATACGTCAAAAAACCAGACATGTTAAATATTTTCCTGGTTGTTCCAGAGAAATATTATACAGATGTGAGTATTTTGAAACAGAGAGAATTTGTGTTAATAAGGGATTTTCTTTTAGTGTTTTGAATACTTTATTTCAAATTCTCATGTGCCTTGAGGGATCAGGGGGAATTGAGACACCCCATTCAACTAAGGTACAACGCTTTAAAAAAGGCGACACGATATTTATTCCGGCTGATACAGGGAGGTGTCATATAATTGGTGACACTACTTTGTTGAAGATAAGATGCTAATAAAACAGGAGGTAAAAAAATGAATATTAGTATTTTTGGCTTGGGCTATGTAGGCTGTGTAGGAGCAGCTTGTTGTGCTAAGCTTGGACACCATGTCATCGGTAACGATGTTTCTGAAAATAAGGTAAATTTAATAAATCAGGGACGTCCTACAATCATCGAAGCAGAAATCGAGGAGCTTGTTAAAGAAGCTCACGAAAATGGCCTGCTGGAAGCATCTATGGATTACCGTTATGCAGTTCACAATTCTGAGATTTCTTTCATTGTTGTTGGTACCCCTAGCAGTAAAGAAGGTCATTTGAATTTGAAATATATCTATGGCGTTGCTCGTCAGATTGGGGAGGCAATGGCAGATAAAGATGATTTCCACGTTATTGCCATTCGTAGTACTGTTCTGCCGGGTACAAATAAGAAGGTTGGCGAGATTATTGCAGAGGCTTCTGGTAAGATTCGGGGCAAAGATTTCACCGTTGTTTCTAATCCCGAGTTCCTTCGTGAAGGTACCGCGGTTAAGGATTATATGAATCCCCCTCTGACTTTGATTGGTACCGACAGTGAAATCGCAGAGAAGAAATTCCGCGAACTGTATAAGGATATTCCTGGTGAGTTCATCTCCACTGATATTGAAGTAGCTGAGATGATGAAGTATGTGAACAATACTTACCACGGTTTGAAGATTGTGTTTGCAAACGAGGTTGGTAATATTTGCAAGGCTTTGGGAATTGATAGCCATAAGGTCATGGAGATTTTCTGCAAGGATAAGCAGTTGAATATTTCTCCTTATTACTTCAAGCCTGGTTTCGCCTATGGTGGATCTTGCTTGCCTAAGGATTCTAAAGCACTTCGTACTTTGGCTCACGATTTGTATGTCGATGTTCCGGTTATCAACGCAATCAATCCTAGCAATGAGCTTCAGAAGAAGAATGCTATCGATATTATTGAGAGCAAGGGTAAGCGTAAGATTGGTATTTTAGGCTTGAGCTTCAAGTCTGGTACGGATGATCTGCGCTGTAGTCCTATTATTGATGTAGCAAATGCTCTGTTGGGTAAGGGCTATGAGATCCAGATTTACGACAAGAATGTAGCTATGTCCCAGAAAACCAACACTAATGCAGATTTTATCGCTGCAAAGTTGCCTCATCTGCATGGTATCATTACTGATGATCTCGATGCTGTTTGTAGTAAATGTGATGTCCTTATAATTACAAACAAGGAAACGGAATTTGCAGAGGTGCCTACAAATTATTCTCATAAGATTATTGTTGATCTGGTTCGCCAGTTCCAGACTTTGGACTATGAAGGAAACTATGAAGGCATTAGCTGGGGCAATATCAATGTGAATGCTGAGCAGGATAGTGCATGGCAGCATGATATGGCAAAAACAGAATTCTGATAGAAAATAATAGAATTATAACTAAGGAGGGATAGGTCATGGCTGATATGATGTGGTTGCTTCAGCGTCTAAAAGCTATGAGTGTGCCAGAAGTATGCTGGCGCTTAACACAAAAAGTAATTCAAAAAAATGAAGAGAGATGCTTTGGGGCTACAAAGTTAGCCGTGACCGAAACCCTGTTTAATTCGAAGCTTTCTGCATTAAGTGCAGATGTTGATAGATTCAAATTGGAATTTAGCAATACAGATTATTCTTTGTCGGATAGTATCCATTTACTTGGTGGGTATTCGTATGAGGAATACAAAAAAAAGTGGAATGCTGGGTTTCAGACAAATAACTGTTGGCCGAATAAGTTCTCGTATGCGCTAGAATATAAGCAACGGGACGATATTGGTGATGCAAGAACAAACTGGGAGTTGAACAGACATTTCCAATTTGCTTTGCTTGCAAAGAATTATTACGCATCGAAGGATGAAAAATACTTAAAAGAGTTTCGAGAATTATTTTTAGACTGGAATGAGAAAAATCCATTCCTACATGGTATTTCTTGGACAAGTGTCATGGAAGTTGCGATTAGATTGAGTAATTGGAGCTATGCGTTGGTATTTCTGAAGAAATCACCCAACACGCCGAAAGAAATACTCAGGCAGCTTGAAATTGGTATTATAAATATGACGGATTATGTGGCGCATCATTACTCCCGATATTCATCTGCAAACAATCATTTGATTGTTGAGGCATTCTCAATTGGTCAAAGCGGTATATTGTTTAATTACACACCGTGGATCGAGTTAGCAACTTCCATTTTAACGAGAGAGTTCCCACTTCAAAATTATGAAGATGGTGTAAATAAAGAATTGAGCCTTCACTATCAGAGCTTTTATATGGAAGCAGTTGGTTTAATGATGCGGCTTATGGTAAAAAACAATATTATGGTACCAGAAGAATGGTATAGCTGGCTTTCAAAGATGAGCCGGTATATGAGTGACTGTATAGGTAAGTATGGGGAGATTGTAGAGTTTGGAGATAATGATGAAGGCAAGATTCTTGACTTAGAGGGCAGTCACTTTAACCACTATAAATATGTTCTCGGTATGATGAGCTGTTTATTAGAAAACACGTACATTCCAACTGATAAATTTTGTGAAAACTTACATTGGTTATTTTCTAAGACAGAATTGGATAACGCTTGCCAGAAGCCGATACAAAGAAAGAAAAGTATTAGCTGTTATCGAACTGGGGGAAATACTATTCTCAGAAGCCATGATGAGTCAGTGTTGATTGGAATTGATCATGCCGAACTTGGTTTTGGAAGTATTGCTGCACATGGTCATGCTGATGCACTGAGCTTTCAAATGTATGTAAAGGGAAAATCCTTATTTGTTGACCCAGGTACATATATTTACCATTGTGATCTCAGGAGTAGAGATGAATTTCGGAAAACAATCAATCATAATACAGTTTGTGTAGATGGTAAAGATCAATCTGAAATGAAAGGTGCTTTTCTTTGGGGCAAAAGGGCGAGTTCCAGAATAGTCAAATTACTAGAAGATAATGAGAGGGTGATTGTCGGAGTTTCACATGACGGGTATGCTCCGTTATGCGTTGAAAGAACATATGAATATAATTGTAGCAATCAATTGATTATTAAAGATTGCTTAGATAAAAACGAAACTAGTAACGGGTCGATATTTAGCATTCAATTTGTTTTGGGGAATGATTTTCTTATTTCCAATGTTAATGGAAACATAATAGAAATACTGGATTCAGAACAGTGCGTGCATATTAGAATGGAAATTTGTTCTTCAACGTCATTAGAAATACGTATTATTGATAAAGAGTTATCAAAGAACTATGGGGAGAAAAGAAGTACCCAGTGTGTTTTGATAAAGGGCAATCTTGATAAGGCTGTAAATGTTGTCACTACCATAATTTGTGAGGAGAACTAATATGGGGCTAACAAATAATTTAAAAGATTTATACGAGAGAATACCTAAAGGGGTTAAATTTGTTTTTGCCCCAATTTTTATTAGATTAATGGTAAAGAATAAGGAATTTCAGCATACATGGAAGCAGCTGGATTATTTTGAATCTCTCTCTGAGAGTCAAAAACGAGAATTTCAGCTGAATTCACTAAAAAAAGTTCTGCAATATGCATATGATAATGTTCCCTATTACAGAAGTTTGTTTGATGAGTATGATTTTAAACCATCCCAATTTAGAGATTTTAGTGATTTAAAAATTCTACCGTTTTTGGAAAAAGCGGAAGCAATTCAGGCTGGTAAAACGATATATTCCACTGACGAAAAATTGAAGTACTATAAAACTTTTACTGGTGGCAGCAGCGGGCAGGCATTAACAGTGTTATTAGACAAGAGTTCGATATATAGAGAAAGAGCCTGTGTAACTCACTTTTTGTCAAAGTTTGGATATGATCCTCTAAAAACTAAAACTGTTGCTTTTTGGGGGCATAATCAAGATCAAGATTTTTATTATTCGCCACTAAAAAATGAAATAGTGATTTCACCGTTCCGTTTATATCAGAAAAATCAATTCGATGCAATTTGCAAAGATATTGAGAAATTTGGTGCTACTTTCGTAATGGGATACCCATCAGCCATTTACTTGTTTGCACAGATGGCTGAAGCGAACAGTAAAAAGTTAAAGTTCGATCATGTGGTTTATTATGCTGAAAACTGTAGTTTGGAAGAAAAGGATTACATAGAAAGAGTATTTAATTGTAAAGTTGATTCCTATTATGGTCACACTGAACGCGCATGTTTTGCTGAAATCTCAGAGGATGGATGCAAATTTAATGACTTTTACGGATATACTGAATTGATTCCAACGGACCAACCAAACGAGTACAGAATTGTATGTACAGGCTTCCTAAGCAAAAAAATGCCTTTAATCCGGTATGCCACAGATGATGTGGTTCATATTTTACCAGACGGTAAAATGGTTTTAGTAGGTCATAAGAGAAGTGAAATTCATCTGATTAGTAAAAATGGTCAGCATGTATTTAAAGGAGCAATGACACTTCACATTGAAGAATTGAAAAAGATTAAGCGTTATCAGTATATTCAGAATGAAAAAGGTAAAGTTCAATTATGTGTTGTTGAAAATGAACCATTAACTAAAGATGAACTCAAAATTATTCAGAACTATATCAGTAGAAGATGCGAAGGCCTATTAGATGTTGAAATAAAAGTCGTTGATGAATTAATTTTGACCACTAGAGGTAAATTTAATTGGGCTGTTTGTAATATAAAGGATAAAGAATAGTATGGGAGATCTAGAAAGATATCGGTCTTGGGTTGAGGTGGGCTTGAAGCAAATTGAAAAAAATATCTGATTTACAAAGATTCCATACCGACACAGGTCGATATAATGGCAGTTGTAAAAGCGAATGCATATGGGCACGGAGCTATTCCGGTAGCAAAAACTTTACAAAAAATAGGCGTGATGAATTTTGCGGTTGCACCCTTGATGAAGGAATACAATTGCGAAATAATGGTATCACTGGTCAAATACTGATTTTGGGGTATACACAGATTGATTTAATGCAGCTTGTTTATAAATACGATTTAACTCAAACTATTGTATCCGAAGATTATGGAAACCAAATTGTGAAATCCAATACTAACGTAAAAGTTCAAATTGCTGTAGATACAGGAATGCATCGTATTGGCTTTAATGAAACTAAGCCTAAGCACTGTGCAGAGATAATTAGAAGTTTCTCAAAAACTTTAAATATAACAGGATGCTTTACGCATTTGTGCTGCGTGGATACGAAGGATATAGATGATACCGAATTTACTAATCAGCAGATAAGAAGATTCGAATAAGTGGTTACTCATTTAGAAGATTTATGCCTTCCATATTGCCACTGTTTTAATTCTGCGGGCGGTATGAACTATTCATACCTAAAGAAAACAGCGTTTGTTAGATTAGGCATCATACTTTATGGTCTAAAGCCAGATTACAATTTTCAAATGCCGAATTTTATTAAAACTGCGCTCGAATGGAAAAGCACCATTTCAATGATAAAGTGGATTGATGCAGGAGAAAGCGTTGGGTACGGGCGTACCTTTATCGCGATAAAAAATGAAGGTGGCAACCGTATGTACTAGGTATGCAGATGGATTAAGTAGGGCTTTATAGAATCGTGGATATATACTATGTAATGGGAAAAAAGCATCTATTATCGGGCGGATATGTATGGATCAATTTATGATTGATGTAACAGAGATTCCGCATATAAATCCGTAGACAGTTGTAACTATTATTGGTGAGGATGGGTCTTTTACAATATCAGCGGATGATATTGCCAAAGAAATAGGAACTATAGGTTATGAAGTATTATGCGGAATTTCCGAACGTGTTATAAGAAAGTATAGTTAGGAGAATTGAAATGAGCAGAAAAGTACTGATTATTGTTGAGAACTTACCAGTTCCGTTTGATACCCGTGTTTGGCAGGAGGCAACTACTCTGGTTGCCAATGGATATACAGTCTCTGTTATCTGCCCTAAAGGAAAGGGTTATACTGCCGAAGAGGAAGTGATTCAGGGAGTACATATTTTTCGTCATGATCTTCCGACAGAGGGAAATGGCGCAATCGGTTATCTGCGTGAATATATTACTGCATTGCGCGAAGAACTGAGACTGGCAAAGAAAATTTACAAAGAAATAGGGTTTGACGTCATCCACGGTTGTAATCCTCCGGATGACATCTATCTTGTGGCTCAGCGCTTTAAAAAGTACGGTGTAAAGTATGTCTTTGACCACCATGATATTTGTCCGGAGCTGTTTGAAGCAAAATTTGGTCACGCTAGTGGCCCGCTTTATTGGAGCCAGGTATTCATGGAACGCCAGACTTATAAGCATTGCACTTTTGCATTTGTAACCAATGAGAGTTATAAGAAAATTGCAATTGAGCGCGGAAAAATGGACCCGAACAAAGTAATTGTTTTACGTAGTGGCCCTAAGCTGGAGAGAATGAAGATTCAGCCCCCAGTAGAAAGTATCAAACGCGGTAAGAAATATATGGTTGGATATCTCGGTGTCATTGGACAGCAGGAGGGCATTGAGTTTATTTTGGAAGCAGCTAAATACTGTAGGGAAACATTAAATCGTAATGATATTTTCTGGGGTATTGTTGGTGGCGGACCTCATGTTGCGGCACTTCGTGAAATGTGCAGTAAGATGGGACTTGACGATTGCGTTGAGTTTACAGGACGAGTACCTGATCAGCAATTGCTTGACTATCTGAATACTGCCGATGTATGTGTTAATTCTGATACTTACAATAGCATGAATGACAAATCTACTATGAACAAGATTTTGGAATACATGGCTCTTGCAAAACCTATCGTTCAGTTTGAATTGACGGAAGGTCATTATTCCGCTCAGGAAGCATCTCTGTATGCCGAGCAGAATAATGCAAAAGATATGGCTGACAAAATTATTTATTTGTTGGAAAATCCGAAAGTTCGGAAGAAGATGGGTGAATTTGGTCGAAATCGTGTCATCAACGAACTGAGCTGGGAACACACTAGTAAGGCTTTATTGGAAGGCTATGAGAAATTGTTTACAGGTCAGTTTGACTAAAACTGAAAGGATGTGAAAGATTTGAATTTGTATATTGGTGAATTTCCAGCACCATTTAACGGTGTTTCAGTGAAAAATAGCTTGCTATACACCGAAGTGTTTTCCAAACATAATGTGAAAATATTAGATCTAGCTGAATGTAAGAGGCAGCCGTGGCACATACCGTTTGTCTTTTTAAAACTAATATTCGAACTGATAGTAGCAGAAAATGTGCTGATTGGGGTAGGTACTGACAAAAGACGTAAAATCATATTAGGTTTGCAAAGAATATTGAGAGGAAAAAAAAGGTTAAAAAATATTACACTTGTAGCAATGGGGGGGAGATTACATCTATCTGCTCAGCAAGACAGACTTTTTTTAAATCAATTAAAAGAAGTGGGAACTATCTTAGTTGAGACAAACGGAATAGAGTCTGGATTGAAAATACTGGGGATAACAAATACAAAAGTTATCCCGAATTGTAGAACATTGAAGGGGGAACAGGCCCCTCGAATGGTGAATGATAAGGTCAAATTTGTATATTTTTCGGTTGTCTGTGCAGAAAAAGGAATGGATGATATCGTAGAAGCAGTAGAAAATATCAAAGAAGGTTATACACTCGACATATATGGTGAAATCGTTGAGCGTTATAAAGCTAAGTTTTTAGAGTTCTTGAACAATCATCCAGAAGTAAAATACCATGGGGTTTTTGATAGTACAACAGAAAAGGTCTATAGTGAGTTAAATCAATATGATGTAATGTTATTTCCAACGCACTGGAAAGGAGAAGGTGTTCCAGGTACACTTGTAGAATCTAAAATTTCGGGAATAACGGCTATTGTAAGTGACTGGAACTTCAATAAAGAAGTTGTGATTGATGGTATAGAGGGAATTGTGTCTGATAATCTGATAAACGCTATGCAGAAATTAATTGATGATAAAAATTTGTTGATGCAGTTGAAAACAAATGCTTATAGGTCAAGATTCAGGTATAGCACAAAAACCTATGAAGAGCAGCTATTGTTATGCATTGAAAGGAGAGTAGTATGAGAGCTTTGATTGATTTAACTGCGTTATCGTTTAATTTTTCTGGAATTGAACGATATGCGTTGAATATAGCAAAGAATATATTGGAATTGGATACTCAAAATCAATATGACTTGGTATTCTCTAATGAAATTTTCCCAGAGTTGGTAGAGCTGACCAGAAGAGACAATGTCAGAGTGCATATTTTAAAATGCGGAAAAAAGAAATTGTCTAAATTGATTTTGTTTCAGATTAAGCTAGTGTATTTAATTAATAAAATCAATCCTGATTATGCTATTTTTCCAGCTTTTGCGGCCCCTATTTTTTTGAAAAGAAAAAACATGATAGATACATTTCATGATTTAGGATATTTTGACTGTCCTACTATGTGGAAATGGTATGTAACCCTTTATGGGAAATGTAAATTAAAAGCATCTTCTAGACATTCTGATTTCTTTGTTGCAGTTTCTGATTATACAAAAATGAGAATGATAGAATTTTTTGGAATATCTCAAGAAAAGATCTTTGTAGCAAAAAATGCTGTAGATGAAAGATTTAATACTATAGGATTAAATGAAAAAGAAGTAGAGCTTTTAAAGGTTAAATACAACTTGCCGCAAAGTGAATTCTATATGTGTTTAGCAACGCTTGAGCCAAGAAAAAATTTAAGATTACTAATAGATGCATACGCAGATTTAATTTTAGAAGGAAGAACAGATAAAAAACTTGTTCTTGCAGGTAGACGAGGATGGAAGATCAATGATTTACTGAATAACCTAGATGAAAATGTCAAAAATAATATTGTGTTAACTGGATTCATTGATGATAAAGATCTTCCGAAGTTATATAAGTCCGCATCTGTTTTTATTTTTCCTTCACTATATGAAGGGTTTGGTATTCCGGCATTAGAAGCCTTGGCATGTGGAACACAAACAATAGTGTCAAATATACCTATATTTAAAGAAGCATTTGGAGATGCGGTCACTTATTTTCTTAATAACGATAAAGATGATTTGAAAAATAAGATGATTACTTATAAAGATGTTGATAGCTCAGTTATAAAGAAACAGGTCGAGAAATATGATTGGGGAAAATCAGCTAAGGTTTATATTGATATCATTAACTCAAGATAAAAATGCGATTATTGCGACAATTAACAGCCGAGTAATAATAAAATGAAAGATTGTATCTGAAGAATATTTAATAATATATTGGGCCTGTGGGTTGATTCGTATCAATGGTTTCAATAATAGCTGTGTAAGTTCTTATGATTAAAATGGATTAACACATATTAATATCAATAATAGAAAGGAGCTTAATGTATGAAAAAAATACTATTCGACCTAATGGTAAGTCAGCCGGTAGCAGGTTCTAAGTTTCATGGTGGTGGTGAATATACCAAAACGGTATTTAAAAAATTGTGCGATGAGTATTTAAGTAATACCGAACTGCATGTATTTTATAATTCGAAACAATTTATTGACCAGTGGATTTTGGATTATTTTTCCATGGAAAACGTAGTAGTGCACGATGTGGATACATATGATAAGGTCGTATCGTTGATAGATGAACTTAAACCCTCGACACTGTTTTTGGGATTGATGCAGGGATTGGATAGGATTGATCCTGTAGCAGGAATGAGAATTGTTGCGGTATATCATGGTTTTCGTTCGCTTGAAGCTCCTACAGATATTACTGCGCCCTTATACGAAAACCGCTTTAAAGGAAAAATAAAAGAGCTTGTGAAGAATATTTTTTCTAAAAGATATTTAGAACGAAAATATTTAGAGCAGAAAATTCGAATTAATAAATGCGATGATATAGTTGGTGTATCAGAACACTCTGGATATGCTGCGCAAGTGTTTTTTCCTGATTTCGATAGAAAGCATATACACGTATTCTATTCTCCGGAGAAATATATCGCGGATGTTACAGATATAGAGAAAATACAACAAGAAAGAATAATTCTTATGCTTGGTGGAAATAGATGGGTAAAAAACATATATCGCGGAGCAGTAGCAATAGACGAATTGTTTGAAAATAATCAGCTTGAAAATTACAAGGTTTATATTGTTGGAGGGCTTCCTTTAGCTGTAAAAAAATTATTAAAAAACAAGAATCGCTTTATCGAATGTGGATATTTATCCGCTGATGAATTGGAAAAGATGTATAAGCGTTGTGAAATTTTCTTTTATCCAACTTTAAATGAAGGTTTTGGATATCCACCCGAAGAAGTGATGAAATATGGAAAGACATGCATTGTTTCCGGAATAAATTCTTTAATAGAAATATATCAAGACTCGGTATACTACTGCAATCCAAAAGATAAAAATGAGATGAAATGCAGATTGCTTCAAGCAACAGAAAAGAAAATAGATTCGAATATCATATTTAATAGATATAAGTTAATCCGTGATAGACAGGCAAAGGATTTAGAGAGTCTGTGTTCACTAATTATTCAAGGAAAGGAATAACAGGGATATAAATGAGTAATTCGTATAAATCATCGGTTTTAAATGTTGCTTCAATTGTATTGCTTACAAGAATGTATGTTGGAGCAGCAACTCAAATTTTTGCTATTCCAGACTTTTTAGATAAAAGCTTGGTAGTTTTTTGCGCTATACTCTGTGCGATTCAAATTTCTGTGAGAAAATATAATAAATTAGAATTTATAGGTCTTTTCTTTTTTGGAATAATTATAGTGATTTCTGCAATTCTTTCTAAAGAGTATACTTTTTTATATACTTTTATGCTGGTATTGTTAATTGGTAAGAATAGCGTAAAGAGTTTTTTGAGTTACTATTTTAGATATTGCGCCGCTTTGTTGATTTCTATAAATATTATTTATGTAGCAGGGCTAGCTCTGGGGATGGTTGAGTTATCTATAAAAAATGGCCAAAATTGCTTTACCGGCGGATTTGCTACAGGAAATGCGTATGCATTTATCGTATTTTGGTTAGTATCGTTGTATTTATATATTCATTTTGATGATTGCAAGATTGGGCATATTATAGGATTTACTGTATTATCTTTTCTTATTTCATATATTTCTTTATGTAAGACGGTAATGGTATTATCAATTATTAATGGAATAGCAATCACACTATTAAAAAACGGTTGGTATCCTAAGAAAATATTGGAATTTTTAGCAAGATGGCTTTTTCCAGTTTTGGGAGTCGCATATTGTAGTGCAATTACTATATTTGCAAATAAAATGGGTTCAAACTATGCGGCCGTATTTGCCATAGATCATTTTTTAACAGGTAGAATTCGAAATGCAGCATATTATTATGAAAAATTTGGTTTTACTTTTTGGGGAAGAGAAATATCAAAAGGAGCAATTAGTTATGATGACTATTACAGATTGACAAGTGTGACTATTGATGGGCTATACCCCTTGTTGTTTCTCCAGGTTGGATTCTGTATGTTTATTTTGTTATGCTTAGCGTTTGTCTTAGTGAAAAAAAACAAAGAAGTCGGCAGGGTGGAGTTGTATTTTCTGATAGTTTATGTGATATTTGGGTTAAGTGAAATGTTTGTTGCTAACGGAATAATTTGTTTTCCTCTTCTGATTCTTGCGGGAATTCTATTTAATAAAAATAATTATCTAAAAATAGAAAGTGAGCTTAGACTATGAGAATTCAATTAAAGAAGAGAGATGTTATATGGAATTATCTAGGTGTTGTAATGAACTTAGGTGGTAATTTCCTCATTTTACCGTTTTTGTTATATTTTCTTGATGATAACAGATATGGTTTGTGGAATATATTTGTTTCCTTGGGCGGCATTGTAGCTTTGTTTGACTTTGGATTTAATACTACATTTGCAAGAAATATAACATTTTGTTGGAGTGGTGCAAAAGCACTTTCTAAAGAGTCTGTTGAATATTCAGATTCTTTAGAACCAGATTTCTTGTTAATAAAAAAGGTACTAGCAACATGTCGGATAATTTATCTTATGATTTCCCTTGTTGCTTTAATATGTATTGGTTTATTGGGTTCAGTATATATATATTATATTGGGAAAGAACTGACTGGATCGGATTATTTAATTGCTTGGTTGATTTATTCAATAGCGATTTTTATGAATCTTTATTATGGATATTATGATTCATTTCTTCGTGGAATAGGTGCAATTGCAGAAGTAAACAAAATAAAAATATATTCAAGAGTCATTCAAATTGTGCTTGTTGCTGTTCTCTTAAATTTGGGATTCGGGATTATTGGGGCTAGTTTAGCATATTTGGGTTATGGTATGTTTTTCCGAATAGTTGCTAAAAGAAAATTTTTTGCATCGCATAATATTGGAAAAAGACTAAACAGTATTACAGAAAAAGTTACAAGAAAAGATATCCAAGAGATCTTTAATTTAGTGTGGCATAATGCATGGAGAGATGGATTAGTTTCGGTGGCAAACTATTTATCTAATCAGGCCACAGTGTTGATCGGCTCTCTTTATCTGACACTTGCAGAAACGGGTGCATATTCTCTAGCGGTTCAATTGGCACAAGCTATTGCTCAAATTTCATCAGCACTATATATGGCCTATCAACCAACATTGCAGTCTGCATATGTAGCAAGAAATAATGAAAAGATAAAGAACACATTGTCAGCTATTTTATTGTCTTTTATCTGCCTATCTATCGCCGGATTTGGAGCACTATTTGTCATTGGTCTGCCCATTATTCGAATAATTAAGCCAAATGCAATTTTGAATCCTATAGCAATTTTGGCTGTGGGTATATATCAGTGTATGCTTAAAGGCCGAAATTGTTATACATCATATATTTCTAGTACTAATAGAGTGCCTTATGCCCGAGCTTTTGTTGTATCAGGTATTTTATGCGTTACTTTGTCTTTTATTTTTGAAGAGTTTATTATACGTGGAATTTGGGGATTAATTTTTGCTCAAATAATAAGTCAGGCAGTTTTTAATTCGTGGTATTGGCCTATGTTTGTGCATAAAGAATTAAAATTGAAGATTTTTGAAGTTTTTCCGCGTGGATGGAAAGAATTAAGACTATTTTACAAAAAAGATGCCGTACCAAGGCAATTTGATTGATTTGTTAAAAGAGGAGGCGATAATGATAATGCCCCAGAAAAATCAGGTTATAGAAAATTTGAGAATGATAGCTACAATTTTGGTAGTTATTGGACACTGCCTATATCCCTATTCTGAAGCGGGGAGGGGTGGGGATTTAATACGGCTAATTTTACTTGTGCCGATTATTTGACCTATTATATTTATAGTTTCCATATGCCGTTATTTATAACGATTTCATGATATGTATTCTGGACTACATATCATGATAGGAATTATTCATTTTATAAAAAGAGCTAGCCGTTGTTTAATACCGCTTGTTTTTGTTAAATTTACTGTTTTAAATCCAATAAATGTGTGGATGGGTAAATATGACTTGGTTTCTAGTCAGGCAATTTTTGAGTTAGGCCACTTGTGGTATTTGTTAGTCGTATTTTTGTTAAATATCGTTTTTTATTTTGCAATAAAGATTTTTAAGAAATATAGATATAATATGTCACTGAAAGCAGACTGTATAGAAGTATGTTTCTTATTTATATTAGCTATAATTTCAAATAGGTTACCTAGTGGAGAAAGGGTGTTATTACCAACTGTTACTATTTCCCGCTATATATTCATATTGGAATTCTTGCTGCAAAATATGGATTGATTTATAAGGTTCAGAGAATAACAGCAAGTTTGGTTTTGGTTTGTTCAATTACCGCTTTTGACATTATTGTTACTTTTTTAGCTTAGAATAGTCATTGCTAAAATATGATTTTTGTAAAAATTATGGTCGCCTTATTAGGAATTTGTACCTGGAGTTGCATAAATCATAAATTAATACTAAATCCAGAATGTTTTGTCGGGAAATTTAGCATGAGTATATACTTATTACATTTACCTGTAATTTATGTTTTTTTACATGCATTGCCGATTGAACTCTTAACACCGACAATTGTAATGGCAATAAATTTTAAATTTAGTATTTTAGTTAGTGTTATAACTCAAAAAATACTAAAATCAATTAAATGTAGTTTTCTTATTGGCATCTAGTTTGAAAGAGCTAAAGGTCCATAAAATGAACGGAGAGGGGATTAACATGAGCTATAAAGTAGAATATGAGCGTTGGTGTAATCATGCCAATGCGGATATTGTAGAGGAACTGCGTTCCTATTCCGAGAAGGACATTGAGGACTCCTTCTATAAAAATCTGTCCTTCGGTACTGGTGGTCTGCGTGGTATCATCGGTGCAGGCACCAACCGTATGAATGTACATACTGTTGGTAAGGCAAGCCAGGGTTTGGCAGACTATCTGAACAAGACTTGCGAAGCACCTTCTGTGGTCGTAGGCTATGATTCCCGCATCAAGTCTGATGTGTTTGCAAAAACAGCTGCGGATATCTTTGCCGCAAATGGCATTCAGGTTCACGTGTGGCCGGAACTACTGCCAGTTCCTACCGTTTCCTTTGCTACACGTTATTTGAAGGCAGATGCAGGCGTCATGATTACCGCATCTCATAATCCTTCTGAGTATAACGGTTACAAGGTTTATGGTGCAGATGGCTGTCAGATTACTACCGAAGCTGCCGCAGCAATTATGGCCGAAATCGAAAAGCTGGACATCTTTGCTGATGTAAAGATGGGTGGCGATGCTTCTAAGATCGCATCTATCCAGCCGGAGGTTCTGACTGCTTTTATCGAAGAAGTCAAGGGTCAGTCTGTTCTGTTTGGCGAAGAAGTGGACAAGAATGTTGCTATCGTGTATTCTCCTCTGAACGGCACCGGTCTGGTGCCTGTTACCCGCACTCTGGCAGAAATGGGCTACAGCAATGTAACCGTCGTCGAAGAGCAGCGTCTGCCGGACGGTAATTTCCCGACCTGTCCTTATCCGAATCCTGAAATTAAGGAAGCAATGTTTCTGGGCATGGAGTATGCCAAGAAGTACAATGCTGATCTGCTGCTGGCCACCGACCCGGACTGCGACCGTGTGGGTATCGCCGTGAAGAACGCAGAAGGGGATTATGTCCTGCTGTCCGGTAACGAGACCGGTCTGCTGCTGCTGGACTACATCTGCTCTCAGAGAATCAAGCACGGCAAGATGCCCGCTGACCCTATGATGGTTAAGACTATCGTTACCATGGATCTGGGCGAGCGTATCGCATCCAACTATGGCGTGCGTACTGTCGATGTGCTGACCGGCTTCAAGTTCATCGGTGAGCAGATCGGTATGCTGGAAAATGCTGGTCGGGCTGACAGCTATATTTTCGGCTTTGAAGAGTCTTATGGCTATCTGTCTGGCAGCTATGTCCGTGACAAGGATGGTGTCAACGCCGCATATCTGATCTGCGAGATGTTCTCTTACTACAAGACTCATGGTATCAGCCTGCTGGATAAGCTGAACGAGATCTATGCTAAGTATGGCTACTGTTTGAACACCCTGCATTCCTTTGAGTTTGAGGGTGTGGCAGGTTTTACCAAGATGCAGGAAATTATGGTTAAATTCCATAAGGGTCTTGACATAATTGGTGGTAAGAAAGTCATTGAAACTCTGGACTACAGCAAGGGTCTTAATGGTCTGCCGAAGTCCGATGTTCTCAAATATCTGCTGGAGGGCAACTGCTCTGTAGTGGTTCGGCCTTCCGGCACTGAGCCGAAGCTGAAAACCTATATCAGCGTCAGCGCAGAGAGTAAGGAAGCCGCTGAAGCTATGGAAGCTATCATGGCCGCAGAGCTGGCTGAAATGTTCAAGTAAAGGAGAAGTGTACCATGTCTGAAGTAACCACATCTGTATTTAATAAAAACAATGCATTATATGGAACTTCCATTACGCTAAAAAATGAAGGACCTGCGTGCTTGGATCGCAAAGGTGAGACGGTTAATATGAAAATAGGAAAACCAAATGAAGCACCTATTAAGGCTGTGAGAGAGAAGTAAATAACTGAATATACATTAGAACGTTACTGTTTGAAAAAGAAAAAGATTTTATAGAATTTTGCATTTATCCTATATGCGATACCACCGCTGAGTACCTTCTTAATGGTAAGAACCCTCAACATGAACAGCCAAAAGTTACTTCAGATATGATACACAGCCAAGTAGATAAGATGACGCCTGAACAAATGAGAATATTCATGATGTTTTTGGAGATGACCCAGAAGACTGCCTGACACCGCAACAGTATGGAAGCTGTGCGGTGTTTTTTTTTTATGACTTCAGTCAGTTTCGTGCGCAAAGCGTGCGAAACAAGAAAACCTCGCGTTTCTACGCGTGAAAGAAGTAGCTTTAGCGATAAAAAACTCCTTTCGATATGCTAGTGAGTGGCTACTAACCGCTCATCAGATCGAAAGGAGTTTTTTCATGTCAAATGACGATAAAAGTTTAGCATATACTCGTTGGAATTGTAAGTATCATATTATTTTTTATTTAAAATATCGACGAAAAGTAATTTATGGGCAATTACGAAAAGATCTTGGAAAAATACTTAGGAAGTTGTGTGAAATGAAAGATGTGGAAATCATAAAAGCACATGCAATGCCAGATCATATTCACATGTTTGTTCGAGTACCACCAAAAATAAGTATATCCAGTTTTATGGGGTATCTGAAAGGTCGTAGTGCGGTACTAATCCACGAGCAGCACGCAAATCTCAAATATAAATACGGAAACAAATCCTTTTGGTCGAAGAGATACTATGTGAGTACAGTCGGATTGAATCAAAAGACAATTGAAAAATACATCCGTGAACAAGAAGCTGATGATCGCATTCGAGATAGTATAAGTAAAAGAGAGTACGTAGATCCATTTAAAAAATAAAGAGAAGTAAGTGAGCGAAGACGAGCAGTTGGCGGTCTTTTAAAAAGAGAGTGGGACAATAGTCCTTTCTCCAAAAGAAAACAAGTCCGATTTTGATGGTTAATTTCAAAATCGGACTTGTTTTTTCTTCTTTGCGTCTCTTTCTCTCCATGTATTTCCTTAATTTTCTTAAATTTAACGCCATGAGTGCCAAGCCAATGTCAATCTTGGCTCCTTGTTTCCCTCGTAAGTGGAAACGTTGGAACGCCAAATGAGTCTTTAGATGCCCAAACACTGGTTCGACGTCGATTTTCCGTTTCCGATAGATCGAACCTGTTTTTTCCTCTAAAAGCTTCTTTTTGCATTCTGCTTTGAAATAATGCCATGTATTATTCACTAAAATTTGTCGGTTTCGCTCACTTTTTGCTTTCGTACATTGACTACGAACAGGGCAGCCTCGACAATTTTCACATTCGTAAATTTTGAAGTAACGTACAAATCCACTTTTATCTTTTCTTCGACTATATCGCTTGAAGGGAACTGCCCGATGTGCAGGACAAATATACATATCTTCTTCCTCAAGATAGCGCCAGTTATCAACCACAAAGGGACTGTCTCTATAGGTCTTTTTATTTTCTTTATGATAACTAGCATAGGTAATTAATGGAGTTTTATGCAAGATATCGTTGATATACATATAATTTTCTTCACTTCCATAGCCGGCATCCGCTACAATATACTCGGGTAATTCGTTGGGTTGTTCCAAAAAGCTGTCTAAAAACGGATTTAAGGTTTTTGTATCTGTTGGATTTGGGAACAAATCATACGCTAGGACATATTGATTTTCTGTTGCGATTTGTAAATTGTAGCCTGGCTTTAGCTGATCATTGCGCATGTAATCATCTTTCATTCGCATAAATATGGCATTTGTATTTGTTTTAGAAAACTATTTCGCTCTTGAAAAAGGCGGTTATAAGTTTCATATTTTTGTTTTCTTGGTAGATAATCAGATTTGATTTTCCGTAGATATTTTTTGTAGGTTCTTCTTTTTTTCTTTAATTGGCTTTGGTTTTCTTTCTTTGTTTCATTTTGTAGCTGCTCTTCTGTTGCCACTAACTCTGTTTCCAAGTGATGAGCGATTTCTTCCAATTGATTGCTTGTCAATCCGTCGGATTGGCTTTCTTCTTTTAAATAAGGCAAGATTTCTTCTTTATAATGGGCATGATAGAATTCGTTTGATTGCTTATCCAAAGCAGTTTCATAACGATTCGTCGCTTTACGTCAGACGAAACTGCATTTGTTGGCGTCTGCTTCAATTTTTGTACCATCAATAAATATCGCTTCATTATCAATTACTTGATTGGTAATCAATTGACGGCGAAATAAGACAAACGCTTCAGCTAAAAGGTGAGCGGTTGTTTCCTGACTTCGGAATCGATTGATGGTCCGATAGCTGACTTGTTCGTGGTTAGCCAACCAACGCATATGATAGCTGTCATCTAATAGAAATTCAATTTTCCGACCAGAAAAGACACGCTGCGTATAAGCATATAGAATAATTTTTAACATCATTTTGGGGTGGTAGGCCGGTCGGCCTAGTTGTTCTTCTAATTCAAGAAAGAGTGTTTGTGGCATTGCTTCGACTAAAGCGTTGACCGCAAAAGCGATATCTGTTTCAGAAATATATTGTTCCACATCTAATGGTAAAGTTGTTTGGTTGATGGTATAATTTTTAAACATAAAGCACTCGCTTCCTTTCTGATTGGGTTTGGTCACTTTAATCTTACAGGGATGAGTGCTTTTTGTGTACCTTAAAATCAAAAAAAGTGGGACAATAATCAGATTTTTTTCTGACTATTGTCCCACTCTCTCAGACTGTAGACAAAAGCATCAGTTTCCTCTTTACTAAGAGTGTAGACTGATACTTTTG